>Ga0075959_116_pt1 | contig 5528 bp, 8 predicted proteins | sample RifGroA2_FD_67954 | JGI IMG/M metagenome (GOLD analysis project Ga0075959, IMG submission 67954) | Parcubacteria bacterium GW2011_GWA2_44_15 | reverse complement strand
ATGATATTAAACTTACCGCCAACGACCCCAAGAAACCGACTAACCAACTGCAATATCAGCTGCAAACCGAGAGCGACCTGAAAGAATTCATTCGCTACTTAGCTCAATTGGAATCGTTAGACTTCTACGTCAACGTCAACACCCTGCGTTTATCTACCTTGGCCAACCGAAGCAACAATCGCGGTCCGGCGCTTCAAGCCATTCTTTTAGCCACTTCATACTTTAAACCATGAAGATAAATTTTAAAACTCTCAAACTAAAAAACATCAAGCCAATCCGATTGCTCAAGTTTTTACCGACCACAACTCTGCTCGCGCTGCTGATAATTTTTGGTTTGACCATTATTTTCCTTTACCAATTCTTCTACCAAACCGTCGCTCAAGTAAAAGTCGTCAGCATCCTGAAAAATCAGGTGGCTTTAAATCAGGTAAACGTTCCGCTTTATCAAAAAGTGCTTAACGCGTGGGAATCAAAAAATACTGCTACCACCTCCCGCACCTGCGGGAGTTCTTTTTTCAAAGCTTCTTCTAACCCGAACTTCAACGTAATGGTAGAAAGCGAACAGTGCTCGCAGGCGCCTTGCAGGTTTACCAACACACGTCCTGCCTCAGGTTCCCAATCAACAAAACTTATGTGCCCGCCATGCCCGGCGACGTAGGGCTCAGCCTCAGCTAGGACTGATTTAATTTTGGCAATTAACTCGGCTGTTTCCATATAAACAGTCTACACTAATGCTGAAGATATACTAAATTCTTACTCTAGCCCATCACTAACCACGATCATAACCTGCTTGCCTGCTTCAACCTCTCCTCCGTTCCAATCATGGACTGCTCGAGCGAAAACAGACTCATGATAGCGAAAACTTTCACCCCGCTTAGTGCCTGGGTCATTAACAATAAACTCATCACCCTCATAACCTTTTACGACTAACATATGATACAAAGGCCCAGGTTGCCTGAAATAAGGATTGCCCAAAAGTCTACCGGCCGCTGGTAAAATAACCGGCCGCTTAGCTTTCAATTCTTGACGCACGACTTCAGCCTCGTAAGGCACGGCTTCGGCTTCAAGGCCGTAACGTTCTTCAAGCACCTTCGCGACTTCAGCAGCTGTGAGATCAACAAGATAACCATGAGCTGTTTCCCAATCAATTAACTCCAGTATCAATTTATCCGCGACGGCGGTACTTAGACGCATTTGCCTATTGCCTAAAAAATACTCAGCTACCATCACTAGGCTGGCCTCTTCGCAACTGCTCACCCACCTCTGCAACCTGGGCCGATTCCTCCTGGTTCAACTTTGGTGACTCAATTGACCTAAGGGATAAATCCGACTCAGGCGGCGAACTGCAACCGACCCCAAGTAGCACCATAACCGCCAACAGAGCAGCTACACGTATGGTAGTGTTGATAAGCGTCATTACCCTATGATAAAAGTAAGGCGGCGAACAATCAACTCTACCCAAGGCTGGCCGCTGGCTGGCTTGACACTTAGCCCAAAGTACTCTATCCTAAATTCTACATTCAACATTCTAAATTCTAACCTATGGCCCATACTAAAGCAGGCGGCTCTACCAGTTTAGGCCGCGATTCACAAGCCCAACGCCTGGGCGTCAAGCTGTTTGCCGGTCAGTTCGCCAAAGCCGGTATGGTCATTGTGCGCCAGCGCGGCACCAAGTTCTTCCCTGGTGTTGGTGTGAAAAAGGGCAGCGATGATACGCTCTTTGCCGCGCGCACCGGGCAGGTGCAGTTCTTGAAGAAGTGGCGCCGCTCGTTCAACGGCCAGCTCAAACTGGCTAAAGTTGTTAGCGTGGTACCGCAGGAAAAATAGTCGCAGACCATAAAACCTGCCCCGAGATAGGGCGGGTTTTATGCGTCCGCCATTTACCCTTTCGCGCGAAAGGGTAAATGACCAAACGATAAGAGCATGCTCAAGCTTAGTAAAGTGGTGACGGTGGTACCCCAGGAACAGACAAAGGCCTAGAAAACCAAAACCCGCTTACGGCGGGTTTTGTAATGGTAGTGCCACAGGACTTACAGAAGTAACTCAAATCACAAACTGAACTCAAACCAAAAACTTGCCGCGTTTACGGCAAGTTTTTGGTAATGGCCTCATGTAGGAGGTTAGTTAGCCAATCCAGCAATAAAGGCAGGATCGCCTATCTATTTTGTTAAATCTAAGATACGCTCATCTATACTAGCCTCTATACTAACCTCACCAGCAGTTTTAATTGATTCACCAAGCTCGACATAATCTATAATTTTTTTAATCTCCGTTTTTAAAATTTCGACTAATTCATCACTGTCTTCAATCTTATTAATCCTACCCCAAGCATCTTTAATATTAACTTTCCAATCGGTAAAATTTTCATCACTGAAATCGCTGCATGTGATCTTAATAGAAAATAGAATCCTGATATCAGGATATATCGGCCTAGGGTAAGGTTTGCTTTTGGTAACTTCAATCTTAAAATGTTTGTATCCTGATTGATAGGTAAAGTTCATCTTTTCATCATGTTCATCCATATAGTTTACTTAATCAATGGTTAAATCACATTAGATACACATATTTCATACTATAGTATGCCTTCAGGTATTTTATCCAAATCAGCGTTGGTGATTCCTAGGCTGTGATAACGCATCAAGGCATACGCCGCCTCACCGTCCTTCATATAATACCTAATGCCGGTTTTAGGATGCACATACCACGCTTCACCGTGAGATTCAACTTGTAATAATATTTTGCCTTTGAGATTGCTCAACGCTGATAGGTAGGCTTTATCCTCACCTTGTTGCGGTATTTTGGCTAAGTCAGAATTAGTGATACCTAGGGCAAACTTGCGCATCATCTCGTATGCGGTCGAACCGTCTTTCATATAATAGCGTTTACCATCAACAGAATTTACGTACCAGGCTTCACCCTGCGATTGCACTTGTAATAAAATATAACCCTTCAACCTGTTTGTAAGTTGGGGGTCTATTTTTAAACTTGTACTATTGTCAATCTTAACATCAGAGCCAGGGGTACTACCTGCTATACACTCTTGGTTTGAGTTTTCGGTATAACCCTTTGGACAAACACATGTATTATGGAGTTTATCATAGTCCTTATATAAAATTTTACAGAACATCTCCTTAGATATACTCCCTGTTGTATACCCCACCCCATCAATAATTTCATAACCTAAAACTTTCTCCCACCACCAATTAAAAGTGGTTATTGGAATTATTACTCCTGATAAAAAGCTTCCGTTACCATCCAGGATTTCCGCACTTGTTATACCCAATAAATAACCATCTTTATCAAACGCTGCACCCCCAGAGCTTCCATGGCTAATTTTAGCACTCGTGCCGATAGCTAAAACTCCATCATGGTCCTTAAAAAAATCACCATCATCCATCCAAAAATTAGAAACTACGCCATTTGAATAGGTTATAGTATTATTACCATAATCAGGAAAACCTAAAGTCTGAATCTCATCCCCTAATTGTATATTTGTCATTGAGTATCCATAAAGTGCGGGGTTAATCGAATCAAAAGAAAATTCCGACATTGGTAAATCTGCAATACTTTTCCACGTCCCATTTGTATCCTTTTTATTGTTGACGTATATAACCGCTAAATCTAACTCCTCCTGATATTCAGCGGAGGTCCCAGCTATACCATATTTATAATAAGCATGAGCGGTGTAGCTACAATCAGGTGTTGATTGAGAATTCTGCGTTAAACAAATTATCGCTAAGAACCTACTTGGCTGTTTTATAATATCCTCAACAACGTGATAATTCGTGAGTACCCTTGTCCCACCTATAGAAACACCTGAGCCAGATGATATGTATTCTTTGCTATAGTTATCGTAAATCAAAATTTGTACTACTGACCTAATATGCGAATCATCAATTTTTGCAGATCCGATTAAGGGTATGAATATGAAAAGAAAAAACCAAATTAAGTATACTTTTCTTGTGTTCATAAAGTTTTCATTAAGAAATTCAAGCTCTTAACGATAAATTAACATATGTTACCAGCACACCTCAATTGGTGAACCGATGAGTTCGCCCAGGTAATCCTTCACGTCGTACCAATCGCCCAGGCGATCAATGAGGCCCTGCTCAAGCGCCATGGCGCCGAGCACTGTTGAACCGTCGGCCAAGGCGCGCACCTTTTCGATATCAAGCCTCCGGTTCTCGGCCACGACACTATGGGTATAGTTAACCATATCTTTGAATACCTCCTGAGCCAGATTCAATAGATTTATTCAACCGTAAACCCAAGTACATCAAAACTATAAGAATCAGCGATAGGTAATTTTCAGCAAGAAGGTGTTGCGGATATTCCTTTAGTTGGTAACCAGAAGCGTAGCCGACGCCACCCATTTCTGCGATTCTGAGGTCAAACGAAAGGAGGGGAAGTACTAAATAGAGGTCGGTAGCTATTAGTATGATGAAATAAGCAATGTATAAGTATATACCCCATTTTATAAATAACCGAATGGTGGTAAGCTTACCTGTTTTAAGTCGCATAAAATACAAGGCAAATAGTGCCCCAAAAAATACCATAGCCAATGGGATAAAGGGAAATATATTAAGCGTAAAATCGCTATAAACAAAATGGAAAGGTGCAATTATATACGCTACCATGGGCGCACCAACTAAAATTGCAGTCAGGATTACGAGCTTTGTTTTTGTGGTCATATATATTGGGGTTAATAAGCCAGCTACCTTAAATATACAACAAAATCGCGGGCTGTACAGCCCGCGCATAACTACCATAAACATTACTACTTCAAACAGGCGGCTATGAACTCGCGGAACAGAGGGTGGGGCCTTAGGGGGCGAGACTGGAATTCGGGGTGGAACTGTGTGCCGAGCATAAAAGGGTGATCTTTGATCTCGGCAATTTCAACCAATTTTTTTTGCGGATTAACTCCAGAAAGCACAAACCCGGCGGCCTCAAATCGCTCGCGATAATCATTATTGAACTCATAGCGATGGCGATGCCGCTCGGAAATGACGGCCTTGCCACCTTTTTCCTCTATAGGCACAGCCGAGGGTTGCTTAGCAGTATAAGCAGCATAAGCTAAAGTGCTCGGCTTAAGCTCACAAGCATAAGCTCCCAGCCGCATACTGGCGCCCATATGCTTGTCCTCCAGATTCTTCCGCTGCTCCGGCATAATATGAATGACCGGGTGTGTGGCCTTACTGTCAAATTCAGTTGAATTTACGTCTTTAGTTTGCAAAAGCATCCGGCCGAATTCAATAGACATAATCTGCATACCCAAACACAAACCAAAATACGGTATCTTATGCTCGCGGCAATATTGAGCTGCCATTATTTTGCCTTCTATGCCGCGAACACCAAAACCACCTGGCACGACCACGCCGTTAACTTCTTCTAAACGCTGCCACTCTTTTTTATCTTTAGCTTCAAGTTTTTCCGAATCAATATCAATAATAGAAAGTTTAGCGCCAAGATAAGCGGCGGCCGCTTTCAAAGCCTCGCGTACGCTAATGTAAGCATCGCCGTGGGCA
>Ga0075959_117_pt1 | contig 6377 bp, 6 predicted proteins | sample RifGroA2_FD_67954 | JGI IMG/M metagenome (GOLD analysis project Ga0075959, IMG submission 67954) | Parcubacteria bacterium GW2011_GWA2_44_15 | reverse complement strand
CTCTTCAAAACCCAAGCGCTCTTTCTTGGTATATTTGTCGAGTCCGCCACTGGCTTGGTCGGCTTTAATCTGTGCTAATCTTTCAATTTGTTTTTTAATAATGCCGTAATTGGTGAGCGTTCCGCCCAACCAACGATTTCTGACATAAGGCATGTGGCACGACTCGGCATTCTTTTTTACGACATCATTGCATTGTTTTTTGGTACAGACAAAAACCACTTGACCGCCTTCGGCCACGACCTCCGTCACGGCCTTGGTTGCTTTGGTCAGCGCGGCCTGCGTTTTTTCCAAATCCATCACGTGCACGCCGGATTTAACGCCAAAAATATACTGCGCCATTTTGGGATACCATTTGCTGGCGCGATGGCCAAAATGCACCCCCGCTGTCATCATTTCTTGAAGTGTAGGTAAAGTAGTCATAAATTTAATAAGTTTCTATATGCTATCAAAAACCGCCTAAAGCGTCAACCCTAGGCTAGTTTTAGGGATTAGGGAGTAGGGACACTAACCTATTTTATAAATCTCACTATTGAGCTGACTATAGCCGCCATCGCTACCAGCAACCACATCACATTTATAATAAACGGCTGAAAATCCTTTTTTCTAATAGTATCGGCAATAATGCCAATAGAGCCGGTTAAATTCAGCAATTGATAATATAAATTGTCTGTTTGAAAAAAGCTGAACTGAATTAAAATATAGGCGGCGATGACCGCGAACGCGCCATACCAACCCGCTACTTCAATAAAAACTAAACTCGCACTGGATGTTTTTGTTTTCATCATAATATATTAATAATATCATTCATTCACATCAAATAAAGTGATTAACTTAAAATACAGAGGGATCCCTCGACTACGCTCGGGATGAAAGTAACTCAGAATTCATAATTCAAAATTTATAACTACTATTCATTCTTTCATTACTTTCACCTTCGTCCCGACCTCTGCCCAATCATAAAGAGCTTTGGCGGGGCCGACGCCCAAACGGATACAGCCGTGCGACACGCGCACGCCAAGATGATTTTCCCCTTCTTTGTAGCCATTGGCCCATTCGGGCAACTCATGCAGGCCATACCCCTGCGACTGGAATATCATCCACCACGGCATATACAAATTATATTTTTTGGAATAGGCGCGCGGTTTTTTATTTAAAATATTAAAGTCGCCAATCGGCGTCGGCAAATTCCAAATGCCCGTGGAAACTTTGGTCACGATAATCGGCACGCCGACCTGATACGCAATTAGGGTTTGATTTTTGATATTAACCACGATTTGTTTATTTTCACCGACGTAGACTGGATTTTTTTGACGGCTAGGCAAAAGCCAAATTTTGCCTGTACTTTTTTGTTCAACGATCTGCCAACCGCTTTGATCCGGCACCGGTAGAGTTTGTGTTCCTACACTAGGTCGCCAAAGTGTGAGATTATCTTGTCCCGCACCAGAGGCAATCAACCAAACTCTTTGATTATCCAAAATCGCCACATTGACCGACACCGGTTCGGCATTAACAAATGCTAACGGCAAATTTGTCTTTTTTATGTATTGATAATTATTATCCCAAATCCACATAATAAAAAATCTTTTGGCCGACCGTAACAACGGCGTCATTATTATGGCACGCCACAAAAATATCTTTAGGCGCTGTCACCGGCCATTTTAAGGCGCTTATTTTTTTGCCGGCAGGTTCAAAAATACCCAGCTCGTAAGGATAGGTTAAGGTGGTAGCGAATATTTTTTTATTTAATAGGCAATAATCCACGGGGCCGTTATTTTTTGGGAATGGCGCGAAATCTGAAATAACCGAGCCATCTTGCCGTAAAACTAAAATATGCGTCGCCCCGCCAGAACCAAAACGCGCCACTATTAACTCATCAATATTGTCATTTCCCAAATCGGACATAACCCAATTAAAAGCTACGCCTTCCAGATTAAATTGCTTTTGTTCTACCTGCTCAAACCCGCTCGTGCCCAAATTTCCCAGCGACACACTCACCTCCCCCGCCCTCGCCGCCAGCGGGATTAATAATAAAAATGTTAAAATCCAAACTTTCTTCACTTTATTATTATACCTCATACGCTCCACCACTTATCAACTATTCTAATGTTCTTGAGAACATTAGAATAGATATAAATCAATGTCTTATAAATTTTAAGTATGGAAAAAATTAATTTTCATCAATTAGAGCGAATTGTCCGCGGATTTAGCAACCACCGTCGAATACAAATTTTGGATTTATTTTACAGGTCGCCCGAGTTATCGGTGTTGGATGTCAGTAAAGCTTTAAAAATTAATATGAAAACCGCTTCCGAACACATTCGCCGTCTTGCCGTGGCTGGGTTAGTTATGAAGCGCTCCGATGGCAACAGCGTCCGCCACAAGCTCACTCCCCGCGGAAAATCTATTCTAATGTTCTTGAGAACATTAGAATAGATAATTATTATAAATTCCAAGCTATGAGGCCGTGTAGTTTTATTTTTTCGGTGTAGCCGAAAAAATTTTGAGTACATTTTAATAAGCTCATCCGCAGTTTTTGTGTTTGGGTTGATTTGGCTGGCGCGCAGCTCGTCGCCGACCACGACTTTTTGATATTTGGGCGTGCCAGCGCGCGTTTCTACTTTTTTCTTGCCATTTTTAATCGCCAGCCAAATATCTTTATTCCCCGCCCGAAATCGTAATATGTATTTCATAAATTTGTTAAATTATTTCGTTTGTAAAAATTTTTCTATTATAAACGATATCTTCCAAATCCTTTTTTCTCCCCAGTATTTTTTCCCACTTAACAACCTCTGCTAATTTTACAAATGGTAGCCCCTTTATCATTTCTGCTTCGGCAATTAATTTCTGGATATTCCATTCGCCAGGTATCCAATCTGCCCACAATTCTATATCTTCTTTTGAAAGATATTGACTGCCATGTGGCATCATTTTAATTTTCCAACCTTTATTTTTATAACCATTCCACAAATCCTCAGTAACTACAATGTCAATATCATGGCAAACCTTTGGTCCCCTAATTCCCATAGGCGCGCTTCCAAATAAAATATATTTACTACTTGATAATTTCAAATCTCTGACTTTAGTAAATAGTTCATCATTTTCCATAGAATTATTTTAGTGGATTCCCGCCTCCGCGGGAATGACGAGCCTAAAAAGCTAAGAAGCTAAAAAGCTACAAGCTAATTCCGTGGCATTTTTTCCACTTCTTGCCACCGCCACAGGGGCAAGGGTCGTTGCGGCCGATTTTAGAATAATCACCAGGAGGTAGCGGGGGGGGAGCTTCGCCCGACAAACTGACATTTTGTCCCGCAGGATTTTGATTGGCTTCGGCTTGCGCCTTGATCACGCGCGTAATCATTTGCGCGACTTGCTGTTCCACCATCATTAATAGCTGTTGAAAAAAGCCGTAGCCTTCGCGCTGATATTCCACCAGCGGATCTTTTTGGCCGTAACCGCGCAAACCGATGCCATGGCGCAAATGATCCATTGATTCCAAATGGTCGATCCACAACATATCCATCACGCGCAAAATTACGCTTCGTTCCACATAAACCAAAGTTTGCGCGTCTAATTTTTCGGCTGTGGCATTTAATTCGGCGAGCGCCAAAATTTCCAAGTATTCTCTAATAGCTTCCCGCTTACCGGCCAACCCGCCCGCGTTTTCTAAATTTTTTAAAGTGTCCGGCGAAATATTGGTTAAACCTGAAACATTGGCAAAAACATCAGCCAATTCCCGATAATTCCAGTCCGCTTCAACTTCGCCCGCAGTTTGCGCGTTCACAAATTGCGCAATGAAATTAACAATGTAATCGGAAATAAGCTGATGCAACTTAGAAAGTTCTAAGTTTAAAGTTTTAAGTTTTAAGTTATCTTCAGGAGGTCGTGTGTTGCCTGTTATTTGTTGTAAGTCGCGCGCCGCGCGCTCCAGCACTTCATTGCGTTTTTCGTAAAAAACAGTACGGTGCTTGTTGACGACATCGTCGTATTCCACTAAATGTTTGCGCAAGTCAAAATTGTGCGCTTCCACTTTTCTCTGCGCGCTGGCCAAAAATTTATTAACCATTTTATGTTCAATCGGCGTGTCCTCCGGCAGACCCAACGAATTAAACATTCGGCGCAAACGCTCGGAGCCGAATAAGCGCAACAAGTCGTCATCCAGCGACAAGAAAAATTGGCTACTGCCCGGATCGCCCTGACGACCGGCGCGGCCCCGCAACTGATTATCAATCCGTCGCGACTCGTGCCGTTCAGTACCAATAATATGCAAACCTCCCAACGCTTTTATTTCCGCTTGTTCTTCAACAGTCGCTTCGCGGCCGCCCAAAATAATATCCACGCCTCTTCCTGCCATATTGGTCGCCACCGTAATCGCGCCTTTTTTACCCGCGTCGGCAATCACGCCCGCTTCCCGTTCGTGCTGTTTGGCATTGAGCATATTAAAAGGCAAACCGGCTTGCGACAGCAAAAACGACAGCTTCTCATTTTTTTCAATGGAAGTGGTGCCAACCAAAATCGGCTGGCCGACTTCATGCCGCTCGCGAATGGTTTTAATCACCGCTTGCCACTTGGCTTCTTCCGAACCAAACATCGCGTCTGATCTATCAATTCTAATCATCGGTTTGTTGGTCGGCACGACGACGGTTTCCAATTTATAAATTTTATGAAATTCTTCCGCTTCGGTCGCGGCGGTGCCGGTCATACCAGAAAGTTTTTTATAGAGACGGAATAAATTTTGAAAAGAAATTGTGGCAAGCGTTTGACTTTCCTCTTTCACTACCACCCCTTCTTTAGCTTCAATGGCTTGATGTAGGCCTTCTGAATATCGCCGACCTGGCATCAAACGGCCGGTAAATTCATCCACGATAATAATTTCGCCGTCTTTAACCACATAATCTTTATCTTTGTGAAACAGACCATAGGCCTTAAGGGCTTGCTCGGCGTGAAAAACATCTTTGACATCACCGTCGGTGTATAATTTTTTACCCATTCTCTGCTCCACCAATTGCATGCCCTCTTCCGTGTAATAAATGGCTTTTATTTTCTCATCTTTTTTAAAATGCACTTCCTCGCGCAGGAGCGGCATAATGCGAGCGAGCGTTTTATAAAGTTCGGCCGACTGTTCGGCAGGCTGGGAAATAATCAAAGGTGTGCGCGCTTCGTCAATTAAAATTGAGTCGACTTCGTCCACGATCGCGTAGTGTAGAGGCCGTTGAACTTTTTGTTCTGCCGTCGGCGCCAAATTGTCGCGCAAATAATCAAAGCCGAATTCATTGTTCGTGCCGTAGGCAATATCGGCGCGGTAAGCGTCTTGGCGCGAGCACGGACGCAAAAATTTTTTACCCTGCTCATCTTCAGCCGGCTCATAACTGGGATCAAAAATAAAACTGGCTTCGTGTTGAATCACGGCCGTCGACAAACCGAGCACATAATATACTTGTCCCATCCAAGCGGCGTCGCGGCCGGCTAAATAATCGTTAACCGTCACCACATGCACGCCTTCGCCCGTCAGCGCGTTGAGCGCGACCGGCAAAGTCGCGGTTAAAGTTTTACCTTCACCGGTTCTCATTTCAGCGATCATACCTTGATGCAAAACTATGCCGCCCAAAATTTGCACGGGAAAGTGAAATTGCTGAAGTTGCCGGCGCGCCGCTTCGCGCGTCAGAGCAAACATTTCCGACAACAAGTCGTCTAATGTTTTGCCGGCGTCAAATTGAGCGCGTAAAGTTTGCGCGGATGTTTTGATTTGCTCGTCAGAAAAATTTTTATATTCTCCCTCCAGCGCCTCCACCTTTTTAACTTGAGACGCGAGTGTTTTAAGATAACGCGCGTTGGCGTCGCCGAATATCGTATTAAGCCAAGCCATAGTACAGTAGTGAGTAGTGAATAATTAGTAGTGAGGGAGAAAACCGAGAAACGAGGCAGGACATTCCTAAAAAGTTAAGAAGCTAAAAAACTACAAGCTAGCTTTACGGCTGTGGGCTTTAGACAACAGAACATTTAATTTTTTTGAAGCCTCTATAATTACTTTATACATATCTTCGCCGTGCGCATCCACATTATAATTTTTAGATAATGTTTCCCACTCAACTTTGCACGAGAATTTATCGCCATGCTTTTTATGCAGATGGTCAATTAATTCCACATGCGCCAACGATGGCGCCGAATGTTTTTCCAATTTGCCAAAATGTTTTTGAATGTGTTGCTCAAGCGCAGATGTAATGACTAAAGAACTGCCAATAATTTGGTATTTCATATTGATACACACTAGCTTATTTAGACAATTATTTCAATTCGCGCGTTTTGATTGATAATCAACATTATCATAAAAATATGCTAAATTATGCTTATTTTAGGCACTTTTCGCCATATTTGACTAT
>Ga0075959_114_pt1 | contig 6762 bp, 4 predicted proteins | sample RifGroA2_FD_67954 | JGI IMG/M metagenome (GOLD analysis project Ga0075959, IMG submission 67954) | Parcubacteria bacterium GW2011_GWA2_44_15 | reverse complement strand
ACCGAAATATAATAATGATTCTTTTGATAAAGTACGATCTTTTTTGTCTTGCGCGAAAGAAGGAGAAACAATCGGGGCTTCAGGTATGCCGAATTCATGCTGCTCTGGATTAAAATCAGTCGGGGGATGGCCCGGCGGTTATAGTGGAGATTGTGCCTTACTTCCGCCACCAGGTGGTTTGAGTACATGCGCCAAATGCGGTGACGATATATGTGATGCTCCTAATAGAGAAAATAAATGTAATTGTCCAGAAGATTGTAAATAATTTTTGCGAATTTATAACATCTCACAACGCTGAATATGAGGTTTAATAAATTTACGCAATTATACATCCGAAATTAAAATATGTTTACCTCCGCCGCAAGAGTCCGGAATGCGTTGGTAACAAATCAATTCCGAGCGAAATGGAAAAATAGCGCCGGAGAATATCCAAAAGCGTGAAAAAATTTATATAAAAATATTGTGGCGCGACGCATATAGTGGCCGGCTTATTTATCCGGCAATGCAGTAAAATAAGACTATTGAAGAAAATGCCCGAATATGCCATAGTGGAATTAGATTATCATTGATCTTAAAAATACTATGGAACAAGAGCAAAAACCGCCAAAACGATTATACCGCTCTAGAAAAAGCCGCGTAATATTCGGCGTTTGCGGCGGATTGGGCGAGTATTTTGAGATTGATCCTTTTATTATCCGCATTATTTTCGTGGCTATGACACTGGCCGGAGGATCCGGTATTTTGCTGTATCTCATACTGGCGTTTCTTATTCCTCTCTCGCCCAATGGCACTTACAGCGCGGAGAATCCGGAACGAATTGATATTAAAGAACGGGCTGATGAATTGGTTTCGGAATTAAGAGCGCAAGGATTCAGATGGACAGCTTCAAACTGGATCGGCGCCGCGATCATAATTCTCGGCGTAATGCTTTTTTTAAACCAAATTTTCCCGTCTTATTTTTTCAACGGCGGTCTTTTTTGGGCATTGGTGATTATTATAGCAGGAATCGCGATTTTGTCCCGCAAGAAAAATAATCCGTCAACTGCACCAAAAAATCCTGTTCCGCCGCCCGCTCAATCTTCCGAACCGCTATCAGAGCAAGCCAAAGAAATCAATCGCTACTATCCGAGAATCGGATTTTTCCGACTGACCGTCGGGATTATTTTGCTGTTTTTCGGCATCGGATTGCTGGCGCAAAATTTCGGCATTGTCGCGGATTTTGATTTTTGGCAAATATTCCAATTTTGGCCGGTCCTCATCATCTTGGCCGGATTATCGCTCCTCTCGCGCGGATCGGCATTCGGAAGATTGATTTCCGGATTAATAATACTCGCCGTTTTAATCTTAATTTTAATTTCTTTTTTCTGGCAATTTGATTCGCGGGAAATAAAACAGTATGATTTTCAAGTCGGGAAAGATTCGGCCATTGCGCTTTCCAATGTCCATATCAAAACCGGAGCGGCCAATCTCAATGTGAGCGGCGGATCAATTGATCTGGTTTCCGGCAATCTCAAATCAAATATCACCCGTCTGGAAACAGAAAACGAAGTGGGAAACGGCAAGAGCGATACTACAATTGAAACAGCGAATGGCGCGCGATTTTTTGGCGGACGGCTCACCAATGATTTGAATATCAATCTTTCCGATGAGACCCCGCTTGCCCTGACTGTTGATTCGGGCGCGTCAAAAATGGATATTGACTTGTCAACCATTGCGGCCGAAGATGTAAGCATAAATACCGGCGCTTCATCGCTTGATCTGATTATCGGAAGCAAAGCGGTAAACGCGAATTATTCCATCAGCGCCGGCGCCAGCTCCATCCGCATCACTCTGCCGAAAGAAATCGGAGCAAAAGTTTCCTCCGCCTCCGCCCTTACCTCAAAAAATTTCACTGATTTCCGGCAAACAAACCAAAATTATTACGAATCGGATAATTTTTCGTCAACCGATCATAAAGTTTATTTCAATATTGAAGCCGGAGTCTCCAGCGTTGATATAAATTGGCGATAGAATTGTCATCAGATATCCGGTATCCGGCCGTTGACTTTTCGTCTATTATCGTATACTATTGGATATAGTTAGGTTATATCCATTTTATGACGGAAAATACATTTAACAAACGAATAAAACTTACTCAAGATGTCTTGGCGAAAATAGCCAAAATAGACGAATTCAAGGGTATTTGGCAAGGAAGTCTCCGTTTGAGTACTCAAATTTTAGGCCGCCTTAAAAAGTGGGTCATTATCACCTCCACCGGCGCCAGCACTCGTATTGAAGGCGCTAAAATGACTGATGAAGAAATTGACCGTTTTTTGCGCGGACTTAAAGCCAAAGCGCCGACGAGCCGAGACGAACAAGAAGTGGCCGGCTATGCTGATTTGATCGGCAGAATTTTTGACAATTGGCGCACTCTTCCGTTATCGGAAAATTGGATTTTGCAATTTCACGACATATTGTTACATTTCTCGGAAAAAGATCAGGCTCATAAAGGCCGTTATAAAAGCGCGCCCAACACCGTGGTAATGAAAAATAAACTAGGAGAACAGGTGATATTGTTTGATCCTACCCCTCCGTATCTCGTAAAACCGGAAATTGAAGCCATCATCGCTTGGACAAATTCCCAATTTGAAGCCAATGGAACTCACCCTCTTTTGGTTATTGCGAATTTCATTTTTGAATTTTTAGCCATTCACCCTTTCAAAGACGGCAACGGCAGGATTAGCCGCGCTTTGACGAATTTATTGCTTCTCAAGGCTGGTTATGGCTATGTTCCGTATGTTTCTTTGGATGAAATTATTGAAGAGACAAAAACAGATTACTATCTATCCCTCCGAGCCACTCAAAAAAACCATAAAACCGATCATCAAGATATTGCCCCGTGGCTGGAATATTTTCTAAAAGCGCTTCTGGAACAGACCAAACGGGCGAGAAAGATTATGGAAGAAGACCGGCCGGAAAAATTGCTTTCGGAAAAGCAATTGGAAATTTACCGCTTATTTGATAAAAATGAAAATTTGAGCGTAGCCGACATTGATAAACTGCTAAAAAGCAAAATACCGCAATCAACAATCAAACAAGCGCTATCGAGATTAGTTAAATCCAAGCTCCTTGAACGGATCGGCCAAGCCAGGAGTTCACGATATAGAAAAATCGGAATGTAGTTTTTCTATGCTTTTGTAATAAAAGACATAAAAATATGCCCGCGATTGAGATTAAAAATCTTAAAAAATATTTTAGAAAAGTCAAAGCGGTTGATGGAATATCGCTGGCCGTTGAGAAAGGCGAAATTTTCGGATTCTTAGGTCCCAATGGCGCCGGCAAAACCACGACCATCCGCTGTATGATGGATTTTATTCGGCCGACCGAAGGCAAGATTAATATTTTAGGATTTGACGCGCGAAAAAATTCGGTGGAACTTAAAAAAAATATCGGGTATCTGTCTTCTGATATTTATCTGTACGACGAATGGACGGGCCGGGAACACATTGATTTTGCCGCGTCTATTAAAGGCCCGTCCCCTCGCTTAGTTTCTTTGATCAAACGGCTTGATTTCAATCCGAAAGCAAAAGTGAAAACTCTTTCCACCGGTAATAAACAAAAGCTCAATATAATCTTAGCGCTTTTGGGAAATCCGGATATTTTGATTTTAGACGAACCGACCAGAGGCCTCGATCCCCTATTGCAAAACGAAATCTACGCCATCTTGCAGGAATTTCAAAAAGAAGGCAAAACAATATTTCTTTCGTCGCATAATCTGCCGGAAGTGGAAAGAATCTGCGGGCGGGTGGGAATCATCCGCCAAGGAAAAATAGCCGCGGTGGAGCGGATTGGAGATGTGAAAAGCAAATCAATGCATACCGGACACATTTCATTTGAGGGCGCTTTTAATAAAAACGATTTTCTGGCGGAAGGTTTCGCGATCACGAGCGAAAACGCCAATGGATTCTTTTTCACGATTCGCGGGGAAATCAATCCTTTCTTAAACACATTGGCAAAATACCGCGTAAAAGATTTTGAAATCGCGCACGCCAATCTGGAAGACATTTTTTTAACATTTTATAAGTAACAAAATATGCTCATCATTGCCCTGCGCGCCCTTAAAGACAAAAAAATATTTCTCCTCTCATTTGTTCTGGGCGGTATCGGCATGGCCTGGATGTACGCGGCTCTTTTCCCGACCATCGCAAAATTGAGCGAACCGTATAATAAAATTTTGGAAACATTTCCGAAATCCCTGCTCCAAGCTTTTGGATTTGAAGGCGCGTTTACCGGATTTGAAAGCTATATGTCCGCCGAGCACTTCGGATTTGTCTGGCCGATTATGCTGATCTTTCTGATCGCCTCTTTTGCCGGCGCCTCAATTTCAAGGGAAATTGAAAAAGGCACGATGGAAATACTGCTCTCTCTTCCTGTTTCGCGCGTAAAAATATTTTTTGGCAAATATCTTTCCGGCATTGCCGCGCTTTGCGTTTTTGTCACCTTTTCCGTGTTGGCGATTATTCCTCTGGCTGAAGCGTACAATATTAATTATGTCGTTTCTCATTTTTTCACGATGTCGCTTCTGGGTTTTTTATTCGGCTGGGCGATCTTCGGCTTAAGCGTTCTTTTTTCCGCGATTTTTTCCGACAAAAGCAAAGTGTATATGGCGACGGGCGGCATTATGATCGGGATGTATGTGATCAGGATAGTCTCCATCCTTAGCGACAAACTGGACAAGCTGAAATATTTTTCTTTTTTCCATTACTACAACGCGCCCGATGCGCTGTCAAAAAATTCCATTGCGCCGGAAACATTCATAGTCTTTATCAGCGTCGCCGTCATCACAACGATTCTCGCGGCTGTCTGGTTTTCAAAGCGCGACGCGGCCGTGTAAGTCATTAAAATATCCGCAATGCGGAAGGCCTCGCCCCGCCAAAGGCAGAGCTGTCTTAATAAAGCAAACTGTGAAAACAAAGATATTGATCGCTTTAATAATCTTGATCGCTTTGAGCGCGGGAGGTTTTTTTGTTTATAAAAATCTTTCTGCTCCCGAAGTCAAGAATGGAGAAAAAGAGACAGGAAAACTTCCGGAGCCCCTAACCGACTACCTTGCCGCAAAGACATGCGGAAACGCAATATGCGAGATTGGAGAAAATAGCACAAGCTGTGTTCAAGATTGTCCGCAATCCAAAATCAGCGCTGACAGATGGACGCAGGTTAACGGTCCTTATGGCGGCTTGATAACTGATTTAGAGAATGTAGGCAATACTTTATGGGCAGCTACATCATTTACATACGCGCTGGGCGGCAATGGTATTTTCGAGGTCGCGAACAAAGGTTTGGATTGGAAAGCTTTGGGAGGCACCAATAAGCGCGTGTTGGATGTTGCGGTGGACCCCAGCGATACTGAAAATATCGCATTTATAGCAGAAGCGCCTTTTATTACCTGGGATGGCGGCAAAACCTGGCAGAAAATTGAGCTCGAAGCTGATTCGTATACTTCAGTTGCCATGAGCAAGGCAAATCCCTCTCTTATTTTTGTAGGCGCTATTTTGGATGGAAAAGGACTGCTTTTTGCATCATCCGATAATGGGAATAATTGGATAAGAGCCTCATTTTTGCCAGAAACCATGTGGAGCATGAAGCCAATCTGGGCGGGATTTCCAGACGAAGCAAAAAATTTTATAAGAGTCATTGAACCCCATCCCGCCAACGAAAATATTTTGTTTGCCGGCACGAATTCAGCCCTGTTCAAAAGCGAGGACCAGGGGCTCAATTGGCAGAGAATTGACAAAACTTTTCATAGAACTGATATATTGGGCATTAAAATAAATCCTCAAAATCCGAATGAGGTTTATACAAGAGTGGGGGTCTTTGAGGATTTGACTTGTTTTGAGGCCGCCGGCAGCGAGATTCCGGAAGCTGCCGCCAAGCTGGAAAAAGAAAAATGCGCCGGCGTATACAAAAGCAATGATTTGGGCAAAACATGGCAACAGCTTGATGCCTATTATTTTGATCCTTCAGAAGGGGGTGTTTTTATAGATGATAATAATCCAAGCATTGCTTACGCTATTTTCTCCAGAAAAATTTTTAAAACAGAAGATGGAGGAAAAACATGGAAAGATTTTTTCTTCACCCATGACCAACCGTTCATCTCAAATTCCGGCATAGAAAGATTGATAACGGGCGAGCATAGCGACGAGGTATTTATTGCCGGCAGACAGGGCCTTTTCCACACAGAAGACGCTGGCGGGCATTGGCACGAAAGAAACAATGGTTTCATAGGAAGCGAAGTGGTGGATATTGCAAAAGCTGCGGATGGCACGCTTTACGCCGGCACATATTCACTGGGCATGTTTAAAAGCACAGACCGAGGACAAAGCTGGACATTTTCATCCTATAATTTAGAAAACCCGTACATAATGCTTATCGCGGCGCATCCCACTGAATCCAAAACAGTCTTTGTTACAACTAATGGCGGAGTGTATGCCAGTCTTGATGGCGGATTAACTTGGGAGCGTGTCGCCAAAAAGTTTTTTAAAGATTCCGAACTGCTTCCAGGAATTGCTCATTTTCATGGCGTCGCCTTTGATCCCAAAGATTCAAACCGCATTTATGTCGGAGGCGGCGGGGACCAATATTCGCCCAGCGGAGTCGGAATATCAATGAGTGAAGACGGCGGCGAAAGTTGGAAGCAGGCGAATATGGGTTTCGAAATCAATGTGCATGTGAGCAAGATTGTTGTTGATAAAAATAATCCCTCTATAATTTATGCTACAACTC
>Ga0075959_115_pt1 | contig 8947 bp, 7 predicted proteins | sample RifGroA2_FD_67954 | JGI IMG/M metagenome (GOLD analysis project Ga0075959, IMG submission 67954) | Parcubacteria bacterium GW2011_GWA2_44_15 | reverse complement strand
CAGGAAACCATTAACGCGGATAAATTGTTGGAAGAGGTTCAAAAAAGATTATCGGCCAAAGCGCGCGAGGGTCTTAAAATCCAAGCCACGATTGAAAACCGCGTCATTGATACGAGCGAGAGCAAGGAAGAATAATTCTAAATTTTGAATTAAAAAGCTAACTTTATAAGCTAGCAAACGGGTTGGCGCGGCGACCGAAGATACGCACTTCAAAATGCACATGGGGGCCGGTGGAGCGGCCGGTGGAACCCATATAGCCGATTAAATCTCCGCGTGAAACTTCATCGCCAACATTCGCTGCGCGGCGAGCCATATGGCCGTATAAAGTTTCCCGGCCATTGCCATGAGAAATAATTATATAAATTCCATAACCGCCATTCCAACCACCTTGAGAAATTTTAACAATGCCATCAGCCGCGGCGTAAATCGGCAAGCCAAACGCGCCGGCAATATCAATGCCCGGATGGCGCAAACTAAAATATTGGGTAAGGCGAGTGGCTGTGGTTGGCCAGAGCAAAGCGCCCGCGCCGCCAGCGCGACTGCGACTGGCCACAGCAGTTTTAGAAGTTGTCGTCTTAGCCGGTACGATGATTGTTGGTTTGTCCGGCCGCGCGCCCGGCACCACTATTTTTTCATTCACAGCCAATTTGTCGGCGGCGCCTAAATTGTTGGCGCGCAAAATTTCAGTCGTGGAAATTTTATATTTTTTGGCCAGCGCGGCAATAGTAGAAGTTTTAGTCCAAGTGTAAATCAGACCGTCAGATGGCGGCAGCCACAAAGTTTGTCCGACTTTAATCATGCTCTTGGATGACAAATTATTGTTGTCTAAAATTGTTTGGAGTTTAAGTCCGAATCGTTGTGCGATTAAACCGGGTGAATCATTAAATTGCACGACATATTTAGTGACTTTGGTTAGCTGATTACTTTTTGTATTCACGCCACTGGGGCGAGCCAAAAGCGAGGTATCTTCAGTATTATAATTAACCCAAGAAATGTTGTCGTTAATATCTCGCGATTGGAGCGCGCTCGGGCTGACAGTTAATTTGTCATTTTGGGTATTGGCGACAATTTTAACATAAGAACTTTCCACAAAAAAATCTTCTTGGAGTGTGTCCGTAAAAAGCGTGGCCAAAACAGTGGAGCGGCCGATGGTGTCGACCTTGGTCGGTTCTATTAATAATTTATTTTCAGCTCGGATTAAATAAATGGGGATGATAACAATAACAATAAGCAAGATAAATATCTTCAGGCCTTGTTGCAGGCGCGCCGGACCGGTCATTATGGGCAAAAAAATCGGATGAATAATCGTGCCTAAATAATGCCAGAGCCAAAATAAAAAACGACCGAACGCCAACAAGGTTCGTCGGAGCGCTCGTAAAAATTTAATAAGATAGTGAGCCAAATAAAGCAGATCGAAGCTGGCAGAGATGAGTTAAATGAGATAATTTATCGCGATTTAGAGGATTTTATCCTAAAGATAACGCGGGTGTGAATAAGTGGTCTTGACAAGAACAATTTTTTGTGCTATAATAAAGATAACAATAAAAATTCCTTCATAATTAAGGCAAACAGCAGAGCGTCAGACACCGACAATTCAGTGAAGAGGGAAAAGACGGGCTAACCAAACCTTGTTTTTGTTTTTTTAGACCGTTTCTTCTCTCTTCACTGTTTCGTGGGAGGGTTGTTCTTTAACATTCCGGTCTTGAGCCGGGACAAACCCAAACACAAACATTGTGCTTTATCTCCCTACCCATTAAAAGATGGTGAGGACGCTCTTTAACAAGACCAACACAGGAACCGATTTATTTTTCAAGCAGCGAAAAATAAATTATATCCGTTGGTCGAAAAAATCAGGGCTATCTTCACCCAATGAATAATTTTTTAGTGGGTTAACGATGATAGCCCTATTTTATATCTTGCGATATAATATAGTATATGAAGTTGGCGCAGAAAAATTTGATGTATTTTTTGGCAATAATAATATTTGTCGGCGACCGCGTGGGTCGTTTTTTTCTTATGAGTGCGTCTCAAGGTCAAAATTGGGTGGAACAAAATATTATTGGACCATTTTCATTGGCAGTGTCTAACAACATCATGCTTGTAGTTATGGTTTTGATTCTGATTTTAGTCGGAGTCGGGTTGTTTTTTTGGCGAAAAGAACGGCTACCTTTGTTTATAATTTTTTTAGCCGGGCTGAACAACTTTATTGATCGGTTGCTGTATGGGGGCGTGATTGATTATTGGCCGTGGTTTAATCTGGGTCATTTTAATTTATCCGACGCCCTGCTCTTTTTCGCTTTAATATATTTCGTTTATACTTTATTCAGATCAAGAAATTTATAATTTAAAATTTAGAACTTAAAACTTTTAACTATTGATATGCCCTCACAAATTTTTGCTTCCACAATCAATGGCTGGGACGCGAGTTTGGTTACGATTGAAATTGATATCACCGCGCAACTGCCAGGACTTTTAATCGTGGGCTTGCCGGATAAAGCCGTGGAAGAAGCGCGTGAACGAGTTCGGAGCGCGCTTCATAATTCCGGCTTTGCTTTTCCGAGCAGAAAAGTGGTCGTGAATTTGGCGCCGGCTGATTTGCCCAAGCAAGGACCGAGCTATGATTTGGGCATCGCTTTAGGGATATTACTGGTCAGCGGACAAATCGCGCCGCAAGTTGATTTAAAAAAATTTTTAATTTTGGGCGAACTCGGGTTGGATGGCGCGATTAGGCCAGTGGCCGGAGTTTTATCGTCAGCGCAAGCGGCAGTGGCAGCTGGACTCACGCATTGTTTGGCGCCGGAAGATAACGGGTATGAAGCGAGTTTGATTCCTGATTTGATAGTGTGGCCAGTCCGAACCTTGCGCGAAGCCGTGGATTTAGTTTTAGGACAAGCCGAGCCGCTAATAATTTCTGAACCGCAAATCGCGGAAAAAATTTGGCCGATAACTTTGAATACGATTTCCGGACAAGCTCTCGCCAAACGCGCGGCGGTGATCGCGGCCGCGGGCGCGCATAATTTATTATTGGTCGGCCCGCCTGGTTCGGGCAAGACATTATTGGCGCAAGCTTTGCCTTCGCTGTTGCCATCTTTAAATAGAAGTGAGCAATTGGAAGTGACTAAAATGTATAGCATTGCCGGGTTGTTGCCGCCGAATAGTTTTTTGGCCCAACCGCCTTTCAGGCATCCGCATCATTCGGCTTCGGCCGTGTCTCTGATTGGCGGAGGCAGTTGGCCGCGTCCGGGCGAAATTTCTTTGTCGCATCATGGCGTTTTATTTTTAGACGAATTGCCGGAATTTCCGCGTCATGTTTTAGAATCTTTGCGGCAACCGTTGGAAGACGGTAGCGTGACGGTGGCGCGGACAAACAACACTGTTAATTTTCCATCTAGATTTTTGCTGATAGCCGCGATGAATCCATGTCCGTGTGGTTTTTACGGCGACGGGGAAAGAATTTGCACTTGCTTACCATCAGCCTTGCATCGCTATCAAGAAAAAATATCCGGGCCGCTTTTTGATCGGATGGATTTAGTCGTGACGATGCCGCGGCAAAAAACAGAAGTGGTGATTTCTGGCCAAGGCGAAGGCGAGGGCGAAATGAAAGAAATTATTATGCAGGCGCGCGATTTGCAAGTTGCTCGTAACCCGGACGGCAAATTAAATTGCGCGCTGGGTCCGAAAGAAATTATTCCAGCGCTATTTTGGGCAGAGGCGACAAAACAATTTTTTATTTCAGCTTCTGAAAAATTACAGCTCTCCGGGCGGGCCTTGCACCGGTCGTTAAAAGTGGCGCGCACTATCGCGGATTTGAGCGCCGCGCCCAGCGTCACGCGTGAGCACATTGCCGAGGCGTTGCAATTCCGCCAGACGAGTTGGAAAGCGTAAAGACAGTAGTGAGTTGGGAGTAGTTAGCCTGCCTAAATTTTGCTAGCAAAACTTTAGTGGGTAGTTGGGAGGGAATTACCCCAAACTAAAGACTCAAAACTCACTACTACTTAAAAACTATGGCATCATATCTTCTTCCGTGCGCTTGTAGTCGTGAAGTTCGGAAATTTCAAACCAGTGCGCGATTTCGTGCGCGGATTCTGCTGGCGTTTCCGAAGCGTGAATTAAATTTCTAATGGAGCGTTTTTCAATGTTGGCGACGGTCGGCGAGTCCACGGAAAAATCGCCTCTAATGGTGCCCATATCGGCCAAGACTGGCAAAGTCGCGCCCACGATTTTGCGCACCATATCAATGGCGTGCACGCCCTCCACCACCATGGCTACGATTGGCGCCATCGTCATATAATCCATAATCCAGGCGCGGACTTCCTCGCCGATTTTTTTCTTGTCGGTCGTGCCGAGTTCTTTTTTTGGGTCATAGCCGTATTTTTCCAAATTGCCCAAAGTTTTTTCGCCCAACCGTTCAATCCATTCGGCGCTTTTCGGATAATGCTCGTCTATTTTTTCTTTTGACGGGCGGACCATTTTAAGCGCGATAACTTTCAGCCCGCGCTGTTCAAAGCGGTGCAAACATTCGCCGATCAGGCCCCGGAGTACGCCGTCGGGTTTAATTAAAACAAGGGTCCTTTCTTGCTTGTGATTAGCCATAAATAAAATATAAGATTTACGATATAGGGCTTAAGAATGAATTTGTATTCTAGCAAAAAAATTTTGATTCGTAAACCATATTCTTATATTTGTCGATCGACAATTATGAGAATATGGAAAAAGAATTTTTGGCGGCTAGGGCTATAAAAAATAAAGCAACATTCATGTTGCTTTATTGTATGATTAAATTATATTTCTAATCACGGCAATTCTTTATGCCACATATAGGTGAATATTAACCAAGCTTCAAGATAAAGAATTATGCCGGCAATTATCCCAATAGTTTTATAGTCGTGCAATATTTTTAAAAAACTGCCAAGAAAGATGATTATACCAAAGACGCCAGTCCACGCGCACGATAAGCAAAAATTGCGCGCGGCTACAGTACCGTCTTTTTTCGTTGGAAATTTTTTGGTAATGACTTTAGTTTTGTTATAATTTATTTCTCCTCGAGCCCTGAGACCATAAATTTTATAAACGGAATTTTTTTCCTGTCAAATCCATGATTTTTTATGGCGTCGCGCAGGGCGATAGCTTTTTCAAAATCCAAATTGGCTGAAGCCAGCTCCATTTTTTCAGTCAACTCGTGGATTAAATCTTGTTTTTGGGCTGGCGATAAAACCGTGCCGTCCGGCAAAACCCCTTTCGTGTCGGCCACTTTGGCGCCGCTCAAACGGCCGTCGCCGATTTTTTTAATAATCGTCATCGGCATAAGGTGATGTTTTTTATTGTATTGCTCTTGGATTTTGCGGCGTCGTTTGGTTTCGGAAATGGCGACGCGCATAGAGTTGGTAATTTTGTCGGCATACATTATGACTTGTCCTTCGTTGTGTCTAGCGGCTCGGCCGATGGTTTGAATTAGCGCCGTTGACCCGCGCAAAAAACCTTCCGTGTCCGCGTTAAAAATTAAAATCAAAGACACTTCTGGCAAGTCCAGTCCTTCGCGCAATAAATTAATGCCGACCAAAACATCGTATTCGCCCGCGCGCAGAGAACGCAAAATTTCCAGACGATCCATCGTGTCCACATCGCTGTGCAGATATTGCACTTTAATGCCGACGCCGATTAAATAGTCGGTTAGCTGTTCGGATTCGCGCTTGGTTAAAGTCGTCACCAGCACGCGCTGATTTTTGGCGACAGTGGCGCGGATGCGCGCGACCGCGTCATCAACCGCGCCCTCGCTCGGCAATACTTTTATTTTCGGGTCGAGCAGACCGGTCGGGCGAATGAGCTGTTCCATCACTTGACTTGAATGTTTAATTTCATATTCAGCCGGCGTGGCTGAAACATAAATCGTCTGGCCGGTTTTTTGTTCAAATTCTTCGTAGGTCAGCGGACGGTTGTCCGCGGCTGCTTGCAAGCGAAAGCCATAGTCAATTAAAGTTTGCTTGCGCGCTTTGTCGCCGGCGCTCATGCCGCGAATTTGCGGCAAGGTCATATGCGATTCATCTATCATCAGCAAATAATCTTTCGGGAAAAAATCGATTAAAGTGTAGGGCGGTTCGCCCAATTTTCGGCCGTCAAAATAGCGCGAATAATTTTCAATGCCTTGGCATATGCCCGTTTCGCACATCATCGCGAGGTCAAACGAAACGCGCTGGCGCAAGCGCACCGCTTCCAAAATATGTTTATTTTTTTCCAAAGCCGCAACTTCCCGCTCCAAATCAATTTCAATTTCGGCCAGCGCTTTATTAAATGTTTCGGGCTTGGCAATGTAGTGAGTGGCGGGAAAAATTTCCGCTTCATCCGCAATTTTAATACTTTTGCCGGTCAGAGCTTCAAATAAGTTTATTTTTTCAATAGTGTCGCCGTTAAAATGCACGCGCACCGCTTCAATGCTTGATGAGGCCTGGAAAATATCCATGACATCGCCCCGCACGCGAAAAGTTCCGCGCCAAAAATCAACATCATTTCTTTTGTATGACAAATTTACCAATTTCATCAGCAGATCACGCCGTTTAATTTTCTCGCCGACTTTTAACGACAAACGCGTTTTGTAATATTCCACCGGGCTACCGAGGCCGTAAATGCAAGATACGGACGCCACGATTAAAACATCGCGCCGAGTTAAAAGCGAAGTGGTCGCCGCGTGGCGCAAGCGATCTATTTCTTCATTGATCAAAGTTGATTTTTCAATGTAAGTGTCGGTTTGCGGCACATATGCTTCGGGCTGGTAATAGTCGTAGTAGGACACGAAATAATGCACGGCATTGTTTGGGAAAAATTCTTGAAATTCATTGGCGAGCTGGGCGGCCAAAGTTTTGTTGTGCGAAATTACGAGCGTGGGGCGATCCAGCTGGGCGACCACATTAGCCATGGTAAAAGTTTTGCCCGAGCCGGTGACGCCGAGCATTAGGGCTTTATTCAATAATTTTCAACTTAATTAATAATTTTTTATAAAGTATAATAAAAATGGTATTCCTAGAACCTAACACCTAGAACCTAACACCTGCTATGATAAATCGTTTGACTGGCAAAGTTTTAGAAATAGCCGAGCGGCATTTAGTGATTGATGTCGCCGGCGTGGGCTATGGCGTGGCCGTGCCGGATTATATTGCCGGTAAATTCAGCGAAGGCGACAATATCAGTTTATATACTTATTTGCATGTCCGAGAGGAAAATTTGGATTTATACGGCTTTGAAAAATCGGCCGAACGCGCCACTTTTTTGCTTTTGTTGTCCGTGTCGGGCGTGGGACCAAAAGTCGCGCTCAATATTTTATCCAATTTGCCGATTGTTGATATTGAGCAGGCCTTGGCGCAAGCCAAGCCGGAATTTTTTCAGCAGGTAACAGGCGTGGGTAGAAAATTAGCGGAAAGATTAGTCTTGGAATTGAAAGGTAAAATTGTGGCTTTGCCGGGCGCGGATTTTGTAGTGTTGGGCGAGAGTGAGCTCGCCGCACTCCAACAGCTGGGCTATACCGTAAAAGAGGCGAAAGAGGCCCTACGAGCCCTGCCCGCCACCTTAAACGGCGCGCCTTTGGAGGAACGGTTGCGCGCTTCCCTCCGATTGCTCTCTAAAGTCTAATATGTCAGATAACCTAGAACCTAAAACCTATAACCTAAAACCTACGGAAAGCGCCAGCTTTATCCAATCGCCCGAATGGTTGGATTTCCTGCGGGGCGAAGGCCATCAAGCCGATATGGTTAATTTTTATGAAGGTGAAAAAATAATGGCTACCGGCTTGTTTCAAAAAATAAATTTTGCGGGCGGGTCTTACGCCGAATGCGCTTTGGGACCGACTTTTTTACAGAGAGTGTCGCTGGCGCAACGGGAAATTGATATGGAACAAATTGTGGCGCAAGCCAAAAAAATCGGCGCCAAAGCCAAAGTGGATTTTGTGCGCTTTATTTTCGCGGAAGATTGGAGTGAAGAATTAGCGCAAGTTTTGTATGAGCACGGCGCCTTGCAACCCAAAGTTTTAAAACATTCGCTGGTACCGGTTGATACTCGTTGGCTTCTCACAAACATCAGCGAAGAAAAATTTTTGGAAACTATGCGTCCCAAAACCAGATATAATTTGAAAGTCAGTTGGCGCCATCGCGCCGTGGTTAAAGAAATTAAAGACAAGCCGTCTTGGTGGTATCCTTTATTGTCGCAAACCGCCCAGCGCGACGGCATTAAAATTTTTAGCGAGGAACATTATGAAAAATTATTGGCTCTGCGAAATATCGACAGCAAATTGCAAACATATCTGTTCGCAGTGGAAATTGACGGCCATATTGCTTCGGCCGCGCTTTGTGTCAGTTATGGCCAGACGATGACATATTTGCATGGCGCGTCTGATTATAATTATCGCCAATTTATGGCACCGTTTGCCCTGCATTTTGGGATTTGGCAAAGAGTCAAAGAACGCGGGTTTCTATATTATGACCTGTGGGGAACTAATCCGAGCCCGCGCGAACTTGCCTGGCGCTACAAGGCAAAATGGGAGGGGCTTTCGCGTTTCAAAATCGGCTTTGGCGGGTTGGAAAAAAATTACCTTGGATGCTTTGACATCCCTATAAATAAAGGGAAATATCGCTTTTTAGCCCTCGTCGCGCGTCTGTGGAATATCTTTTAATTAAACTTAAAACTTTGAACTTAAAACTTAAAACCATCTTAATTTTGCAGTGCGAAATTGGCGGGCTTGTGTTTTTATTGGCTTTTTTGCTATAATACTTCATACGTTTTCTTTTTTATAAAAACATATGGCAAAAGGAATGACCAAATCAGAGATAATGTCCGCCTTGGCGGAGAAGACCGGTCACAGCCGAAAAGACATTGTCTTAGTTGTGGAAGAACTGGCGACATTGGCCTGCCGCGAAACCAAAAAGTCAGGCGAATTTTCAGTGCCGGGCTTGGGCAAATTAGT
>Ga0075959_112_pt1 | contig 9223 bp, 5 predicted proteins | sample RifGroA2_FD_67954 | JGI IMG/M metagenome (GOLD analysis project Ga0075959, IMG submission 67954) | Parcubacteria bacterium GW2011_GWA2_44_15 | reverse complement strand
ATTCCACCTCTGCCGACGCTCTAGCTATATACGAAATAACGAATGAAAACACGAATTGATACGAATCAAGACCTATTCGCAACCATTTGTAGTATATTCGTTGCTTCGTAAGTTCTTAAATTCCTAGCCATTCGTAGTATTTGTATCATTCGTATATTGGGTATGGCTTTAACCCACCTTATCCACACCCCTCTTGTTGTTTGTTTATGGCGGGTTATAATGTAAGCATTAGCATTTATTAAAAGGTCGCTCCTATAAATTATTTATTAAAATTATCGTTAAAATATAGCATGAAAAAATTATTAACATCGCTTTCTATCGCCCTTTCTCCGCTTTTGGTTCTCGCTCAAACAACAGAAGCAGTGGACGCTTTTAGTCTTATTAGAATTCTGCAAAATGTCGTTGATGTCGCTATTCCGTTCATTATGGAGCGTTATAGCTATTTTCGTGATGGTATCGGTTTGGGGTTTGGTGAACATTCTCCGAGGAACGCTTAACTTGGATACTGAAGTTAACGCTCCGGCTCAAACTTTCCAGATTCCTACGGATACAGATCTAGTAAATTAACCTTCCTTGGTTGCGTTTGAGGCTTTTGATGTCGCTGGCAAATGACGGCAAAGGTTTGCGGAGTGTGTCTTAAGATATGGTTGCAATAAAAAAATTCACTTATTTCTTGATTGTTTTTGTTCCGAAAAACAGCTTTGCCGCTGGTATAGAAGAAGTTAATAAACTTGTCAACAATATCAGCGTTTATATTTTAAAGCCGCTGATATTTTTGATGTTCGCGCTGGCAACGTTGGTCTTTATATGGGGCATTCAAACTTTCGTCGGTTCGGCGGACGATGTTGAAGCTCGCGCTAAAGGCGCGAGGCAAATGATATGGGGTATTCTCGGGATGGTTATAATGATCGCGGCCGTCGCTCTTAAGACAATCATTGAAAAGACCGTTTTGGTGCTGTAAGCGACATGGACTCGTAACATTCAAATCTCTCCGCAGGTCACGATATGTCGTCAAGATGAGATTAGTTGAAGATGAATAAGAGATCAAAATACAGTTCCAAGGTCTTCGCGCTTTGGAAGCATTTCATGAGCTAGAAAGTTGACATTATTTTTTGCATAGTATAAGCTTACCCAATCTTCGCAAGATTGTGTCACAGGGGAAAAGACGAAGGATTACAAGGCTTATTGGTCCTTTCTTATCTTGCCTAACAAAAACTAAATAAACAAATTACTTTTAGCCTGCCTTGACAATAGGGCGCTTTTATTTTGTGTATTAAATTTTATTAATTTTTTTAATGACTAGGTGAGCGTCCAAAAAAGTATTTTGGTAAGTGGAAAAAACCGCTTACGGCTCTGCCGAATCTCGTGGAGTCTCAGATTAAATCTTTTGAATGGCTAGTGGAGCACGGTCTAAAAGAAGTCTTCAGAGAATTTTCATCAATCAAAGATTATGCCGGTAAAAAGTTTGAATTGGATTTTACCGGTTTCAAGCTTTCTGAGGCGAAGTACGACGAGTATTACGCCAAGGCAAACAAGCTTTCTTACGAAGCGCCTCTTAAAGGAACTGTCCGCCTTAAAAATAAAATGTTGAACAGCGTCAAAGAGCAGGAAATTTTCCTCGCGGATTTTCCGCTTATGACTAATCACGGAACCTTTATAATTTCCGGCATTGAGCGGGTTATTGTTCCCCAGCTCGCCCGTTCTTTCGGTATTTCTTTTACCGCCCAGGATATTAAGGGCGGACGCTATTTTGGGGCGAAAATCATCCCTTCGCGCGGAGCTTGGATTGAAATTGAAAGCGACCCGGACGGCGCTATTTATGTTCGGATTGACCGAAAGCGCAAATTTGCCGTTACCTCTTTACTTAGAATTTTGGGAGCGACAACCGATGAGGCGATATTCGCTCATTTTAAAAATAATCAGTTCGCTCTGCCGGTGCTTCAAGCGACGTTAGCCAAAGATCACGCTCACACTCCGGATGAGTCTTACCTTGAAGTTCACAAACGGCTTCGCGACGGCGATTTGGGTACGGTGAAGAACGCGCGGGAATTCATCAACTCAATTTGGAGCGAAGAAAGGTACGATATTTCCAAGGTTGGCCGATTTCGTTTCAATAAATTTTTCACTAAAGGGCTTGATGTCAAAGCTCTTTCAATCCGGACTATCACGCTTTCCGATGTCGTCACTAGCGTTTCTCATATTATTGATCTGAACAACACGCCTGGCGCTATTGAAGACGATATTGACCATCTCGGAAGCCGCCGGGTTCGTTTTGTCGGTGAATTAATGCAACAGAAAATTCGCGTTGGCATGTCTCAGATTAAGCGCAATATCCAGGACAGAATGTCTACCGTTGACCCTGATGTGACGCTTCCGGTGCAATTTATTTCTCCAAAACCCCTGCAAGCCCGTCTTAAAGAGTTTTTTACGACGAACCAATTATCGCAGTTTATGCTTCAGGAAAATATTCTGTCTGAGTTGGAACATCTCCGCACGCTTTCTGCTTTAGGTCCGGGAGGTTTGACGCGGGAGCGAGCCGGTTTTGAAGTGCGAGACGTTCACCCGTCTCATTATGGAAGGCTTTGTCCGATTCACACCCCGGAAGGTCCGAACATAGGTTTAATTCTCCGTCTTTCCACTTACGCCACGATTAACGATTTTGGCATGATTGAAACGCCGTACGCCAAAGTAAAAGACGGCAGAATTACCAAAGAGATTCAATATCTTGACGCGTTGGCTGAAGAAAGTTTCAAAATCGCCCATGCCGCGATTGATTATGATGAGGAAGGTAAAATTACAAACAATGAAGTGGAGGTGCGCATTAACGGTAAGCCTGGTTTAGTTTCGCGCGATGAAGTTGATTTTGTTGACGTCGCGACCAATCAGGCGTTCTCAATCGCTACCTCAATGATTCCGTTTTTAAATCACGACGATGCCAATCGCGCTCTCATGGGTAGCAATATGCAGAAACAGGCTACCCCTTGCATTGTTCCGGAGACACCTTTAGTGGCGACTGGCATTGAAGAAAAAGCGGCGCTTGATAGCGGTCGGATTTTGCTTGCCGAAGAGGATGGCACAGTATCGTACATCGACGCTTCAAAGATAGTTACAAAAAACGCCAAAGGTAAAGAACGCGCTTACGCTCTGGTTAATTTTTCCAGGACAAACGGTTTTACCGCTTTTCATCAAAGACCGTCGGTTTCTCTCGGCGATGTCGTGAAAAAAAGAGATTTATTGGCAGACACTTCTTCCAGCAGTCACGGTCAAATCGCTTTGGGACAAAATATGCTTGTGGCTTTCATGTCCTGGTCTGGCGCCAACTATGAAGATGCCATTATCATTTCCGAGCGCGTGGTTAAGAATAGCAAGTTCAGCTCCATTCACATTGAGGAGTTTGTCGTTAATGTTCGCGATACAAAGCTTGGTCCTGAAATCACAACGCACGATATTCCGAATGTCGGTGAAGCCAAATTAAAAAATCTTGATGAAGACGGCATTGTTCGCATTGGCGCGGAGGTGAGACCGGGGGATATTTTGGTAGGTAAAATTACGCCAAAAGGCGAAACGCAACTCACCCCGGAAGAAAGGCTTTTGCGTTCTCTTTTTGGGGAAAAAGCTCGCGACGTCAAAGATACTTCAAAACGGATGGAAGGAGGCAAGCGCGGCCGGATTATCGGTATCAAAGTTTTTTCTCGCGACAAAGGCGACAAGCTTGATTCAGGCATTATAAAACGGATTCACATAGAAGTAGCCGAGCTTCGCACGGTTTCCGTGGGCGACAAACTTGCCGGGCGCCACGGCAATAAAGGAGTTATTTCAAAAATTTTGCCCGAGGAAGATATGCCGTATATGCCAGATGGACGCCCGGTTGACGTAATTTTGACGCCCTTAGGCGTGCCTTCACGGATGAATCTCGGACAAATTTTAGAGCTTCATTTAGGGCTTTCCGCCCAGGTTTTGGGTTATCAAGCTATTGTTCCTCCTTTTGCGGGAGCGACGGAAGCGGAAATAAAAAATGAATTGACAAAAGCGGGTATTCCAAAGACAGGCAAAGTTAAGCTCTATGACGGTCGAACGGGAGAACCTTTCAATCAAGATATCGCTATCGGATATATGTACATTATGAAATTACATCACATGGTTGACGATAAAATTCACATGCGTTCCATCGGTCCGTACTCTCTCATTACCCAGCAACCTTTAGGCGGCAAAGCCCAAGGCGGCGGTCAACGTTTTGGCGAAATGGAAGTCTGGGCGCTTCTTGGTCACGGCGCGGCCCATACTCTTCGTGAAATTCTCACTATAAAATCCGACGATATCATGGGTCGTTCGGCCGCTTTTGACGCTATCGTCAAAGGCGAGGAAATTACGGAGTCCAACGCCCCGGCCTCTTTTAATGTTTTGCTCAATAACCTTAGGGGTTTAGCGCTTGACGTTGAATTGAAAGGAGATAATGTTCGTGAGGAACAAGAAAACAGAAGGTCGCGTAGAGAAAATTAAAATATAAATTCCGCTTTAATTTTTTAATTTTCAACTTCTTATGATTAAATCAAAAACAATCACCAATATAAACAATTTTGACACTATCAGTCTCAAAATCGCTTCTCCTGAAAGGATCAAAGAGTGGTCGTTCGGCGAGGTTACCAAGCCGGAAACCATCAATTATCGCACGCAACGGAGCGAAAAATCCGGTTTATTTGACGAGAAAATTTTCGGTCCCGATCGGGATTACGAATGTTATTGCGGCAAGTATCGCGGTATTCGGTATAAAGGCATCGTTTGCGAGAAGTGCGGCGTTGAAATTACGCGCTCAATCGTCCGTCGAGAGCGCATGGGCCACATAGACCTCGCGACCCCGGTTTCTCACATTTGGTTTCTTCGCAGTATGCCGTCGCGACTTGGCCTTATTCTTGGAATGTCAACTGATGATCTGGAAAAAGTTATTTATTTCGCGGGTTATATTATTACAAAAATATTTCCCGATGAACGAGCGCAGATTTTGAAAGACCTTGATTCGCAGTACAAGACTGAAACTAAATCTCTCCAAGGCGATAAGTCTAAGGAGGCTATTAAAGAGAAATATATTGCCGTCAAGAAAGAAATTGAAGGCATTCAAGAAGGCATTGTGCTTGACGAGGTTGCCTATCACGGTTTTTCAAAAAAATACAGCACGCTCTTTGAGGCTTCCATTGGCGCGGAGGTGGTTTATGATTTATGCCGAAACGTCAATTTAAAAAAACTTGAAGAGAAATTGGAAGGTATGTTTCAAAAAGCCGGCTCGCTTGAAAAGGAGAAAATCAACAAACGTCTTTCTCTGGTTCGTTCCATGATTAATTCCAATATTCGTCCCGAGTGGATGTTTTTGACCAGAATTCCGGTCATTCCGCCGGCTTTGCGACCGATGGTCCCTTTGGACGGCGGTCGCTACGCCACTTCCGACGTCAACGATCTTTATCGGCGCGTTATCAATCGCAACAATCGTTTAAAAAAACTGAAGGAAATTAACGCTCCCGATGTCATTTTACGCAACGAAAAGAGAATTCTTCAGGAAGCGGTTGACTCTTTGATTGACAATTCAATCCGACACGGCAATACGCCGTCAGGCGCTCTTAATCAATCTCAGCGAAGACCGCTGAAATCGCTTTCCGACAACCTTAAAGGTAAACGCGGTCTTTTTCGCCAGAATCTTTTGGGAAAGCGCGTGGATTATTCCGGACGCTCCGTTATCGTTGTCGGTCCGGAACTCAAACTTGACCAGTGCGGTTTGCCGAAACACATGGCGCTTGAATTATTCCGCCCTTTCGTTATCGGAGAGCTGTTGCGCAGAGAGTTAGCCTACAATATACGTGGCGCTGGCCGCCTTATTGACGAAGACATTCCGGAGGTTTGGGCCATTCTTGAAGATATTACCAAAGACAAGTATGTGCTTTTGAATCGCGCTCCCACTTTGCACCGCCTTGGCATTCAGGCGTTTCGTCCCGTACTGATAGAAGGCAACGCTATTCATGTCCACCCTCTTGTTTGCACCGCTTTCAACGCCGACTTTGACGGCGATCAAATGGCGGTTCATTTACCTCTCGGCATTGAGGCTCAACTTGAAGCCAAAGAAATTATGGCTTCCGACAAGAATATTTTGAAGCCTGGAAACGGTGACCCGATTATTTCGGCCAAAATGCTTGATATCGTGCTCGGTTGTTACTGGATGACCAAAATTATTCCCGGAGCGGAAGGTGAAGGCAAGCCGTTTGGCAGTCCCAATGCGGCCATTACCGTTTTCAACTTTGGCGCCGTTGATCTTCGCGCTAAGGTTAAGGTTTTGGGAACGGAAAATTTGAAGTATAAAGAATTTACCGGTTCGCTTTTTGAGACATCGGTTGGGCGCCTGCTCTTCAATAGTATCCTTCCGTCGGATTATCCCTACATCAATCAAGACATTGAGCGTAAAAAAATGGCGGCATTGGTTGACGACCTTATAAATCGTTACGGCATTCGCAACATTCCGCCGATTATGGATAAAATTAAAATTTTCGGTTTCAAATACGCCACATATTCCGGCGTCACTTGGGGCATCGATGATGTGAAAATTCCGGAAAAAAAAGCGGCGGTTATTGATCAAGCCAAGAAGAAATCTGATGAAACACTTTTTCAATACAACGAAGGTCTTCTCTCGCAAGACGAGAAGCTTCGTAAAAATATTGAAATTTGGCATGGCGCCAAAAATGAAATAGAAAAGCTGATACCGGCGACATTGCCTCCGAACGGTTCGGTTCACGATATGGTGTTTTCTGGCGCTCGAGGTTCATTCTCGCAAATTACCCAAATGGCTGGCATGAAGGGTCTCATCCAAAATACCGCTGGCGAAACTATTGAGTTTCCAATTCTTTCTTCCATGAAGGAGGGTCTGACTCCGATTGAATATTTCATTACTACCCACGGCTCGCGCAAAGGTTTGACCGATACGGCGCTTAATACCGCCAAGGCCGGCTATCTCACCCGCAAACTTTTCGTCGCCGCCCAAGATACTATCATTACCGAGGAAGATTGCGGCACGAAGGATGCCATTATCGTTAAGAGAGCCGGAGTTTTGGGCGATACTTCGTTTGCCAAGAATATAAAGGGCAGGGTGCTTGGAGCAGAAATTATCGGCAAAGATGGGACAGTGCTTTTCAAAAAAGGCACTCTGCTTTCAAAGATAGACGCTATTAAAATTCAAGATGAGGGTGTTACCGAAGCGAAGGTTCGTTCTCCTTTAATTTGCAAGTCCATTTACGGCATTTGTGGCCGCTGCTATGGAGTTGACCTTGGTAAGTATGAACCTGTTGGCATCGGCGAAGCGGTCGGTACTATTGCGGCTCAAGCCATCGGCGAGCCCGGCACTCAGCTAACCATGCGCACTTTCCACGCTGGCGGCACGGCTTCCGTTGGAGGCGATATTACCCAAGGTTTGCCTCGCGTTGAAGAATTGTTTGAGAAACGTTCTCCCAAGAATCCAGCCATTGTCAGTCGGGTAGACGGTATGGTGTCCGAAATTAAAGATTCGGGCAAGGAGAAGGTAATTATTGTTATTCCAAATATCGCCGATAAATCAAAAACCAAGAAAAAAAGCGAGATTGAATATACTTTAAGTTACAACCGTATGCCGTTTGTAAAGGCTGGAGACAGCATTAAGAAGGGCGACATCATCACTGACGGCTCGGCTGATATTGATGAATTGTTTAAGTATGCCGGACACGAAAAAACCGAAGAATACATTATTGCCGAAGTCACAAAGCCGTATGAACTTCAAGGTGAGACGGTTTCAAGGAAGCACATTGAAGTTATCGTTCGCCAAATGTTTAGCCGCCGAAAAGTTTTGGACGGTGGCGGCACGGTCTTGTCTTCCGGTGAAGTGGTTGACCTTTATAATCTTTCTCTTGAAAACGCCAAAGCAAAAGAGCTCGGATTGGAGGAAGCCAAAGTGGAACACATGGTCATGGGCATTTCTGAAGTATCGCTTTCACGAAAGAGTTTTCTTTCCGCCGCTTCTTTCCAACACACCACAAGAGTTCTTATCAATGCCGCCATTCGCGGCAACGAAGACCTCAAAATTTAATTACTCAACCTTGAGGCTTCGCTTGGATAAATTACACTCGTGTTTTTTACGAAAAATCAAAAACTCCTCGCAGACTCGTCAAACAGTTTGATTTTTCTAAAACACTCGTTAATTTATACCCAAGCTCCGCCAACGGTTTCGTAATTAAATTTTTCGGTCTAAGGGAAGAAGAGGAAGAAGGAGAATACTTTGTTAACCCGTTCAGAAACTTTATCTTGAGGTCTAAGGAGGAGAGGGGAGAGCAAACTTTCTAGACTGGGTTTAGTTATTGGTGTATATTATGGTTATGTCAATTGATTGGACAAATATATATAAGAAATACAAAGGGCTTTGGGTCGCTCTTTTAGACGATGAGCAGACGGTTGTTGGTAGCGGCAAATTTCTCAAAGAGGCAATAAAGGAAGCGCATGAAAACGGTTGCAAAGACCCTATTGTTACTCGCGTGCCTGAAACGCTGTCTGCTTTTGTTGGCGGTTTTGTATGAAATTTTGTTACAAACAATATGGAAGTGGTGTGTCTCGCCCAGTTATTCCCATAACTATTAAACACGGAAATAAGTCTATCAGATACGAAGCATTGGTTGATTCGGGAGCCGATGCCTGTTTTTTCCACGCCGAAGTCGGAGAATGGCTTGGATTAGATATTAAAACAGGAAAGGCAGAAGAAGTTTTCGGTATTGGCGGAAAAGCGTCGGTGTATTATCGTCATAAAATTGTAATTGAAATCGGAGGATGGTTACACAGACACACTATTTTGTATCTTACGGAAAGCAAAAAATGGGAACGAAGAAATGAGAGCGTAGCAAGGTGAGGCCTTGATATTTATAAACAAAACAGGAGAATAGGGACAGTCACGATTGTTTAGCTTTTCCTGTGTTCTAGTATTTTTCCCTCATACACTAACTATTCACGGTCGTGAATAGTTAGTGTATAGGAGAAATTGAATGGGAAAGGGCATTTTAACCTAATTTATGATAAAATATCACTATAATTACTTATCAACAGCCAAGTTGACTTTTGGATCTGTTACCTCTATAGTATAGGTACTAATCTCACTGCCTTCTTGGTGCAAACCAGGACGGCAGTTTAGTTTTATATGGAAACTGGAAATAAAGTAAAAAAAAGGTATGCC
>Ga0075959_107_pt1 | contig 9807 bp, 9 predicted proteins | sample RifGroA2_FD_67954 | JGI IMG/M metagenome (GOLD analysis project Ga0075959, IMG submission 67954) | Parcubacteria bacterium GW2011_GWA2_44_15 | reverse complement strand
GCGAGTCCGCGAGCGTGTCCGAGGCGCGCATCATTGGTCGTCAGGGTTCAATTCAAAATACATTCGAACTTCGTTCAATACACACCGCCAAGATTAGCGAGTTATGAATAATTGCTTTAATGCGCTAAGGCTACAGCTAAAATCTTTTTAGCACCGCCTCTGGCGAGAGTTTTCCGCGCTTCTTCAATAGTCGCGCCGGTGGTGACGACATCGTCAAGAAGTATAATGTTTCGGCCGGTAATTTTTTTTGGGTTAGGCACCATGAAACAGTCGCTTAAATTTTTGAGTCGCTCAACTCGGTTTTTTTTCGTTTGGCTTTCGGTGTCTTTTACTTTGACTAAAATGTTCCGTCCCACTTCAAAAAAATTTCTGCCATCGCGCGTTTGGAGCTCGGTCGCCAAAAGTTCGCACTGATTGAAGCCCCTTTCCCTCTCGCGCCGCTTTGAGAGGGGGATGGGAATAAGAAGCGGTTTTTCAAACATTTCAAAAGTTTTCCGCTCCGAAAGTTCTTCCACAAGCTCTTCGTATAGGCAATTTGCCAAAAGCCTCGCCACTTTTTTGTTGCCTCGATATTTAAGCTCCCAAATTGCTTGCCGTACCAGCGAATTTTGATAATCAAATAAGGCGATGGTATCTGGCGGCAGATTTGTATTAGCTGGAGGCGCAACAACTCTCATGTCTTCCGGCTTCATAGCTTCTATGTCACGTAACGCATTGGAACGTGGCAGAAGGAACTCAAGAACATACTCAAGAATTTTTTTCATCCAATTAGTGAAAACCGGCATTATTTGCTCGCCATTTTGTTAGTCACGTCTGATAATTGATACTTGTATCGCAAATCATTTTTTGTGTTTATCTTGAGCGGTAAATCTCGCAAATGGAGAGCGATGTCATTTTCTACTACGGGACCTCTGGCTACCTTTGAAGTAGGACACGGGCATAAAAATTCCGTTTCCGGAGTTATTTTCAATGAAGTCCAATCTTGATACTAAACCCCATATATTTTTCGGACCCGATTTCTAATGGGGTTCATTTCATATATGGTATACTAATATAGTATAAAAAGACCGCAACAATCGGAGCAGTCTTTTAGACTTGCGCATGGAAAACCCCCTTAAAATCATTTTCAATCTTTTCAAGAAATCCAGTGATAGCGTTTTGGGCATTGATATTGGCTCATCTTCAATTAAAATTGTCCAACTTCGCAAACGCGCTGGTCAGGCAATTCTTGAAACCTACGGCGAACTGGCTCTCGGACCGTATTCAGGACTTGAAATCGGTAGGGCGACGCATTTGCCGGCCGACAAACTTTCTGAAGCGCTCAACGACTTGTTGCGCGAATCAAACACGACAACCAAAGAATGCGGAATCGCCATTCCTTTGCCGTCAAGTTTGGTATCGCTTATAGAGATGCCAGCGCTTCCGCCGAACCAATTAGCCCAAATGATTCCATTGGAAGCCCGCAAATATATTCCAGTGCCAGTGAGCGAAATCACTCTTGATTGGTGGATTATTCCCCAAGAAGAAGAAAAAATTTCCGCGGTTCAGGCAAATATCCCGTTACAAACTCCGGGACTCGGTTTTATGCCTCCGGCGGCCAAAGTTGATGTGTTGGTTGTGGCTATTCATAACGAAGCCATAAACAAATATCAGGACATCGTCAGAAAAACTATGGTGAACTCAAGTTTTTTTGAAATAGAGGTTTTTAGTACCATGCGCGCGGTTTTGCAGGAGGGAAACGCTACGACTATGATTTTCGATTTTGGAGCCGGTTCAACCAAACTCTACATTGTTCACAGAGGCGTTATACGAGTTTCTCACACCATTAATCGCGGTTCGCAGGATATTACCCTTGCCATGTCACGCGCTTTAAATGTTCCGATAGCGGAAGCCGAAAGTATCAAACGTAACTTCGGTTTGAGCTACGCGCGCGAAGGCGTGAATATGTCTCAAATTATGTCGGCGAGTTTGAATTTTATTTTTTCCGAAACAAACAGAGTATTGCTTAATTTCGAACGGCGCTTTAACAAACCGATATCAAACATTTTTTTGACCGGCGGCGGCGTCAATCTAAAGGGTTTTTATGAAATGGCCCAAAGCAGTTTTCAGACGGGGGTTTTGATCGCCGACCCCTTCGCGAAACTCCAATCGCCGGCATTTCTTGACCCTGTGCTAAGGGACGCTGGACCGGAATTCGCGGTGGCTATTGGTGTGGCGCTCAGAAAGCTTCAAGAAATCCAATGAACTAGCGCACCGCAAGCAGTGGGGTATTCTGTGGGCGGATAATAAAGTCATTATACACAGAGGTGTTTTGGTGGCTCGGTGTTATAATGTTCATCATAAGGGAAAGGGTTTAGGGTTTAGAAAGACGGGAAGACTGGAAAAGGAAAGTGTTTTTTATCTTAATTCTTTAACTAAACCCTAGTCCCTACACCCTAACCCCTTCTCCACCATGGATACCAAATTTCAAACATCTTTTATTCCTAAACAAGCTCTTACCAAAGGGGTGAGTCATACTCGACCTGAATCCATAAGTGTTTTTCTCCTTATCTCCATTATCGTTTTTATACTTTCCCTCTCCGCACTAGGCGGACTTTACGCCTATAAGAAAGTTCTTGTGAATCGTATTAACGAAATGAACAATCGTCTTGTTCAAGCCAAAAATTCTTTTGAGCCTGATTTTATTGAAAAATTAAGCCGATTGAACAAACGTATTGAGTCCGCGAACATAATTGTGGCTTCTCATACTGCCTTGACGCCGATTTTTTCCCTGTTGGAAAATATTACTTTAGCGACAGTGAAATTTGACACTTTCACTTACGAGTTTAAGGATAACGGAGCGAGTTCTCTTTTTATGACTGGTCAAGCTAAAAATTTCAGTTCAGTGGCTTTGCAATCTGATATTTTCGGATACGAGAAATACATCAAGAATCCGGTTTTTTCCGATCTGAATCCTGATCAAAGCGGTAATATAGTTTTTAAGTTTAGCAGTACGGTTGATCCCGCTCTTATTTCCTACAAGAATATCCCGTCTTTGAATGATAATGAAAATAATCTATGAAAGTAATAGCGCCAATTATATTAATACTGGCATCCGTGGGCATATTTATTGTCTACACTAATCCGCTTTATACCGATGACACCGGAAGCATGGATCCAGCCGGCAAAAGTATCAAAGAGCTTCAATCTGAAGAAAAAGATTATCTTGACGCTTTAAGTAAAACTCGCGAAATTGAGCTGGTTAGAGACGGGTTGCTGGTAAAATTTAACGCTTTAGACGAGGGCGATGAGGAAAGAATTTTGAAGCTTTTGCCGGACCATATTGATTCTGTGCGCCTGATCATTGACATTAACAACATCGCCGCTCGCTACGGCATGTCGCTGTCCAGTATCATCCTTTCGGCGCCAGGAGTTCCTTCCGTGCCGGTCGCCAAGAAAAGTTCCGCTCAAGGTAATCTTTCTCAAGAATCTTCCGGCAACGACGCGGGAGCGGTTTCCGGTATCGGTCCCGACAGCCGTTTATATGACTCGGTAAAGCTCGGATTTAATGTTTTCGGACCTTATGAAAATTTTTTACTATTTTTGACCGAGCTTGAAGAGAGCTTGCGTGTTGTGGATATCATATCGCTTTCGTTTGGAAACAACAAGGAGTCCGCGCTGGTCCCAGAAACCAAAAGTCAAACGGGAAACTCCAAATCATTCACTTATTCAATGACTATCCGCACCTATTATTTGAAATAAATCTATGACTTACCCGTTTGGCGCATTTCTTCGTTGCTTCGCTCATTTGCTCCCGCGCAGTATAATAATACAGCTTGGTCGCAAGCCTTGCTCGCGCCTCAAACTGCATCCAAACGGGTAAGTCCTAAATCTAATGAATCCCGTAGTAGAAAATGGCATTGGAGTATACACCGCGAAACTTTAGCTACAACTCACACATGTTTAATTCACCATTAACAATTAACGATTTATGGCAATAAGCTCCAATCAAGGAGCGATGCCATTTTTCACTAATCGGGATGGATATTTTCCAAAAAAATAAAAAAGTATTTTTGTTTATCGGCATTTTTATAATTGTCGCGCTTGTTTATAAATTCTTTTTCTCGGATGGCGCAATATCGTCTAAGAATTCCATCCCAAATCTTTCCGAAAACGGATCGCTTTCCGAGCTTTCAATAAGTCCGGCTGACGCGATTGTTGGTCGCGAATTGCTTTTAATGTTGGCGGAACTTCAATCCATATCGTTAGATGCTTCTATTTTTACGAATCCCGTATATGTCAGTCTTAAGGATTGGAGCAGACCCATTGAATCCCAACCATTCGGCAAAGCGTTTGGGAGACGAAATCCGTTTTCAGATTTTGTGAGCGGTACCACTACCGCGCTAAAAAAGGACACGTCGCTCAATCTTTCGGGAGGCGCATTCGGGTTTGACGACGAGGCGATCGATTAATCGGATTAACATGCCAATATGCTAATTTATGCCAACGCAGCTAATCTGTCCAGGCCTGCCTGTCGCCTGCCTGACGGCAGGCAGGGTGGCGGGGTTAGAGCGGAACAAGAAACACGATTTAACATCTTGCGGTATCGCTTTCCAGTTTATTTAATTTCATTATGAGTGTTTTAGACATACTTGCCGACAAAAAACTTATTAATCGAGATGATATTTCTCGAATTAAGGAAGAAGTAAAACAGGCGGGAGGAAATATTGACGCCGTTTTGGAGAAAAGGGGCGTGCAAATGAAGGATATTCTCGCCAGCAAAGCCGAGTATCTCGGTATTCCATTCAAAAGTCTCGAAGGTCATGATGTGCCCTACGATATTTTGAAGTATGTGCCGGAAGAATCGGCGGCGTATTACAAATTCATACCCATTGAGCTTAAAGACGGAGTGCTTGAAGTCGGCATCGTTGATCCGGATAATATTGAAGCTCGCGACGCGCTTAATTTTATTTCCACCAAAATTGACCTGCCCTTCAAGTTGTCCATTATTTCGGAAAAAGATTTTTTAAAGGTTATAGAATCGTACAAAGGACTTTCCGGCGAAGTTACCAAAGCGCTTTCTGAACTTGAAACGGAACTGTCGGTGTCCGAAGAGACTATTCAATTTCCAAAAGAGCAAGCTGGCAACGAGATGCATATTATTGAGGACGCGCCGGTGACAAAAATCGTGGCGACTATTCTTCATTACGCTACCGAGGGTGACGCTTCCGATATACACATTGAACATATGGGAGACAAAATCCGCGTCCGGTTCAGAGTTGACGGTATTTTAAATACCAGTTTGCTTCTTCCCGTCAAAGTGTATTCGGCGGTGATAGCTAGAATTAAAATTCTTTCAAATATGCGTCTTGATGAAAAGCGCAAACCTCAGGACGGACGATTTTCCGCCAAGATTGAGGGTCGGAAAATCGATTTTCGAGTTTCTACCTTTCCGGCCTATTACGGCGAAAAAATTGTGATGAGAATTCTTGACGCGGAGAAAGGGGTTAATCCTCTTGATAAAATGGGCCTTTCGCCGAAAAATCTAAAATTGATCAGAGACGCGATATCCCGCCCCTACGGCATGATACTGATATCCGGTCCGACGGGATCAGGCAAATCTACGACTTTATACTCAATGTTGAACGAGGTGGATCGGGAAGGCAAAAATGTTCTGTCTTTGGAGGACCCGGTTGAATACAATATTCCCGGAATGAACCAGTCTCAGGTAAGACCTGAAATCAACTATACTTTTGCCAACGGGCTTCGTTCAACATTGCGTCAAGACCCAGATATTATCATGGTGGGGGAGATAAGAGACAAGGAAACCGCTCAATTGGCGGTTCAGGCTGCGCTTACCGGTCACTTGGTGCTATCAACCATACACACAAATAATGCCGTTGGGGTTATACCTCGTCTCATTGACATGGGTGTCGATCCTTACCTTATCGCGCCTACGGTGATTCTTGCCATTGCCCAGCGCTTGGTGAATCTCCTTTGTCCCGGCTCCGGCAAGCCGATTCCGGTTACGGACAGTCTCAAAGCGATGATTACCAAAAGTTTTGAGGATTTGCCGCAAGAGTTTAAAAAGGAAATTCCGTTTGCCGATACGGTTCACGCGATATCCCCGACGGCCGATTGTCCAAAAGGCACCCGCGGTCGCGTGGCGGCGTTTGAAATTTTACAAATGAGCAAAGAACTTGAAGCTGTTATTTTAAAGAACCCGACGGAGACCGAACTTTTTAAAGTGGCTCGGCGGCAAGGTATGTTTACCCTCAAAGAAGACGCTTTAATCAAAGCTTTCCGGAAAGAAATTCCCATTGAGGAGGTTAATAAGTTGTAGAACTTAATCTAAAATTTGATATAATATCGTTATGCTAGAGTCAAAAAAACAAAAAGTGCTAATCATTGACGACGACCAATTTCTCTTAAATATGTATTCAATTAAGTTTAAGAAATCGGGTTTTGATGTTGATGTTGCCAATAGCGGTCTTGATGCTTTGGCCAAATTGAGAGATGGGGCGGAGCCTGATGTTATACTTCTGGATGTGGTTATGCCGGCCATGGGCGGCTTTGAGTTTTTGGAGAATTTCCGGAAAGAAAAGTTGGCGCCCAAAGCGAGGGTTGTCGTTTTAAGCAATCAGAATCAGCCGGCTGATGTTGAGCAGAGCAAGAATTTGGGCGTTGACAGTTATATTGTCAAAGCCAGTTGCATCCCCTCGGAGGTTATAGATGAGGTTATTAAAATCGTGGGTAAAGCCTAATGCCAATATACTAATGTTATTAATACTGCGAATAACTACCAGTAAGAAAGAGTAGGATTAGTAGCCATTAGTAGTATTAGTATAATTCGTATATTTGTTTTTATGGCCATTGATTACACAAAAGAACTGGAAGAGCTTATTGAATACGTTATCAGGGAAGGAGGTTCTGACCTTCATATTTCCGAAGGCAGGCCGCCGACCATCAGAGTTTCTGGTTCTTTGATACCGCTCGTTAAAAAACCGAAACTTACCAAAATTGACACCCTGAATTTTCTTGAGAGGCTTGTTACGTCAGAAAATAAAAAGCTTTTTTTTGAGCGAAAAGAAATAGATTTTTCCTACAGCTACAAGGATACGGCGCGGTTTCGCGGCAACGGCTTTTTTCAGCAGGAATCGATATCAATCGCCTTGCGGCTCGTTCCCAAAAAGATTAAAACTTTTGCCGAGCTTTCTTTGCCACTGACTCTTGAGACTTTTTGCCAGAAACATCAAGGTTTTTTTCTTGTTGTTGGTCCCATAGGTCACGGCAAAACCACGACCTTGGCGTCAATGGTGGAATACATAAATTTATCCCGCGCCGAACATATCATGACTATTGAGGACCCGATTGAATATGTCTATGAGCAGAAAATGTCAATCATTGATCAGCGGGAAGTCCGCAATGACACTAAAGATTTTCACACCGCCTTGGGAAGCGTTTTCCGCGAGGATGTTAATGTGCTTATGATTGGCGAGATGCGCGATGTGGAAACAATTTCAACCGCCGTCACGGCGGCGGAAACCGGCCATTTGGTGTTTTCAACTTTGCACACCAACAATGCCGCTCAGACCATTGACCGCATCATAGACACCTTTCCTTCAGGCCAACAAGACCAGATAAGGGTGCAATTGGCGGGAAGTTTAGCCGCTATTTTTTCCCAACGGCTTATTCCTCGGATTTCCGGCGGTCTGGTGCCTGCTTACGAGCTTCTTATCAATAACAACGCCGTAGCCAACTTGATTCGGGAAAAACGCACTCATGAAATTGATACCGTCATTGAAACCGGATTGGAACAGGGCATGATTGATATGAATCGTTCCTTGGCCGATTTGGTGAGGGACGGTGAAATTAGCACCGAAAACGCCCTGTTGTACGCGCTTAATCCGAAGTCTTTGGAAAGGCTTATTTAGAAAATCAAAGAGCGGAGCGACTATGATTTTCTTAACCCCCTCACTCATTATCACCGACATAACACACACACCATGGAGGATTTATTAAATCTTTAATTTGTAGAAAATTACTTATCAAGTATTCAGTAAAATGAGTGAGGGGGTGATGATTTTGTAAAGCTCAAAATCGTCGCTAACAAAATCAATCATGTTATTTAACTACCAAGCCATAGACAACCAAGGTCAGAATTTAAAAGGTTCTGTTGACGCCATTTCAATTGATGTTGCCGTCAGTTCTTTGCAACATCGGGGTTTTATCATTTCTTCAATCACGCCAGCGGCTTCTCAATCGGTGTTTAGCGCGAAGTTCAGTTTTCTTGGCGGTATTAAGGTTAGGGATGTTGTCCTTCTTTCTCGGCAGATGGCAACCCTGTTTCAAGCTCAAGTTTCGGCCTTGCGAGTTTTTCGGCTCCTTTCTTCCGAAGCCGAAAAGCCGTTAATGCGGGAAAAACTTCTTGAAATAGCTGATGACCTCCAGGGTGGCAGTTCCATTTCCAAGGCCTTATCAAAGCACTCTGAGGTTTTTTCCGATTTTTACGTCAATATGGTGCGAGCGGGCGAAGAGGCTGGCAAGCTTGATGAAACCTTTGGCTATCTCGCCGATTACCTGGAACGCTCTTACGAAATCGTGTCCAAAGCCAAAAACGCCCTGATTTATCCGGCGTTCGTTGTTGTTGTGTTTATCTCCGTTATGGTATTGATGTTAGTGATGGTTATTCCAAATCTAAGCGCGATTTTGCTTGAGTCCGGCCAAGAGATTCCCGTATATACCAAAGCAGTAATCGGATTGAGCGATTTTTTCGTTCATTACGGTATTTTCATACTGGTGGCTATAATTTTTGGCGGTTTTTTTCTGTGGCGCTGGGGTAGGACTGAGAAGGGAGCTTTCGCCATAGACCGTTTTAAGCTTAGCCTTCCATACATTGGAACTTTGTACACCAAGCTCTACCTTTCCCGCATTGCCGATAATATGAATACCATGCTTCTCTCAGCCATTCCCATCCTTAAAGTTATTGAAATTACGGCTTCCGTGGTGGATAACGCGGTTTATAAAGCCATTCTCAATGACGCGGCGGAAGGGGTGAAATCCGGCAACGCGGTTTCCGAATCAATGGGTCGGCATCCGGAAATTCCCGGCATTATGGTACAGATGATGAAGGTCGGTGAAGAAACGGGGGAGTTTGGCAGTATTTTAAAAACTTTGGCGCGCTTCTATGCTCGCGAAGTAACCAATGCCGTTGACACTCTCGTTGGCTTGATTGAACCGGCCATGGTTATTCTTCTTGGTTTGGGCGTTGGTTTTCTCTTAGCTTCCATTCTAATTCCGATTTACAACATCTCTGCTGCCCAGTGAGGTAAACATATGAAATAACGAATAGGTTGCGAATGGCTGTGAATTTTAAGAACTTACGAAGTAACGAATATACTACAAATGGCTACGAACCAGCCCTCTCTTTTTCGTTAATCAATTTGTGTTTTCATTCGTTTTTTCGTATATCGGTTATCCCCACCCACTTTCCAAAACCCCTACCGTTGGAGTATAATACCGCTATAGTAAACAATAGCTACTCTTTAAAAAAGGGGGCGGTCGAAGGAAGTCAAAAATTAAAAGCATGCCCCGTCGCAAGCGTTCCGATGCTTTGCTTCGGGGATAAAAATTTAAAAATAATGAATAAATCAAAAGGTTTTACGCTCATTGAACTTCTGGTGGTTATCGCCATTATCGGTATTTTATCTTCTGTTGTTTTGGCTAGCTTAAACAGCGCTCGGGTAAAGGCTCGCATTGCCTCCGCCCAACAGACCCTCCGAAGCATTCAAGCCGGCGCGCTTATTTGCATTAATGACGGATTGGCCG
>Ga0075959_108_pt1 | contig 18816 bp, 24 predicted proteins | sample RifGroA2_FD_67954 | JGI IMG/M metagenome (GOLD analysis project Ga0075959, IMG submission 67954) | Parcubacteria bacterium GW2011_GWA2_44_15 | reverse complement strand
GGAATCGGTGGTAATGTTCTGAAACTCATCAATATAAAGGTAAAATGCCGGCAACTCTTTACCGTAGGAATCAACGCGGGAAAGAGCGGCCATTAAAATCTTGCCGACTAAAATGAGGCCGATGAGATGAGCGTTAATGTCCCCGAGTCTGCCTTTGGCCAAATTAACCAAAAGTATTTTTTTGCCGTCCATAATCTCGCGGAAATTAAATGACGATTTTTCCTGAGCGATAATTGGACGCATAATATCGTTCGCCAAAAAGTTATCAAACTTGGAAGTAATGTACGGCACAATATTCGCGAGCGAGGCTTCACCGCCGGCTTTTTCGGCAACTTCCCGCCAGAATTGGGTGACAATGGGATTATTGCATCTGGACAATTTCATCTCGCGAAAAGCTTTGTTGGCAAGCACTCGCGACACATCCAAAAGTGTATTGCCGGAATCCTGGTCTTCGATGGCGAGAAGTACGGCATTGCGGAAATATTGCTCAAACATCGGCCCGCCGGCAGTCTTCATGTCAAAAAGCTTGTTGAAAATTGAAAGCATTTCGTTGACCACGAAAGTCTTTTGCTCGGGAAACCGCCTGTCGTACTCCAGCATATTGAGCGCCATTGGGCGAGCGATATAACTTGGGTCAAAATAAATCAGGTCTTCGTAACGATTTTGCGGTATTGACGCCAAAATATCCTGAACATCAGCGCCGTGGGGGTCAATGAAACAGACCCCTTCGCCGTTCTGAATGTCCTGAATAATCATGTTTTTGAGAAGAGTAGTCTTACCGGTGCCGGTTTGCCCAACAACATAAAAATGGCGAAGGCGGTCATCTTTGGTCATATAAATTTTTGTTTCAATGGCACGGTTTCTGTTAACTCCGAGAAGAACCCCTTCCTGCGGCAAATCCATTGGGGCAGAAGATGTACCGGCTTTGGCGTGCTTTAATTGTGGAGACGACTGAATTCGGCTGGATGGAAAATGCATCATAGTAGTCACTTCCTTAAGGTTAAGCGGAATGGCCTCATCGGTTTCAAAAATCCTAAAAGAAAAATCGTGAAGCAAACGCGAGAGTTTACTACCTTTTAAAACTTTTTTAAAAGCCAGCTTGTTACCGTGGGTATTTTCAAACTGATTGAATGCCGCCTCCAAATCACTCAGGATGGCTTCCGCGGCCGATTTGTCTCCGGCAGAGGCGACAATGCGAATCCCGGTGAGAATCATTGGACTCCTCACTTTATTTTTCACCTGCTCCATCGCGATTTCGTCAACCTTTGGCGCTTCCGCGTCGTTTTTGCGTTTTTTGGCGTCAGAATGGCGACCGGAAACGGCATCTTTGAAATCTTTGATGATTTCGCCGAAAAAAGTCATGCGAATATCGGTCGCCCGGCGAGCGGAAACGCCTTTTTGAATTTTTTTCAACGCTTCACGGTATTTTTCAAGGTAAATAACCGGAGCGGGTCGCAAAATAAATTGCACGGCGGCGCCTTCCCCGTCTTTGTTTATTTTTGAAAAACTGTTGAGTAAAACATTGAGAGGGTCCACGTCAAATTCCTCATAAGTTTTGAGCGGAAATACCGGTTTTCTCTCCGAAACGGCGTAGGAAGCGACGGATTTCCCCGATTGGTTGAAAATGTTGTAATCATCTTTCACCTCCCTGATTTTCGCATTGTGAAATATTGAAAGAATTTGCTTTTCAAAAAGCGGACGCTTGCTATCCGGCACGGAAGCGTAAAAAATGAACTCGGAACTGCCGTTGGCATTGGCGATTTCTATTGAAAACGACTCGTCGTTTCGTTTGGCGTCTCCGGAAATTGACAGCATACCGGCGTAAAATTGTTCCATGCCTGAGATTAGTTGTTTAAGTTCTTTTTCGCCTTCCTCTTTAACTAGCTCCGGCAGAGTGATTTCGTAGAGAGTGCTTCGTAAGGCGCGGCTTGTTGGCGTTTTTTCCTTCAGGCCTTTGACGGCAAAACCGACTTTGACGTATTGGACCAAAAACCGGTGGAAGTCGTCGTCTAGATGAAAATCGCCGAGTTTTTTGATAAGACCAAGAGTGTTTTTAATGCCTTTCTCTTCAAGAATGGCGATAAGTTCTTCAATTTTTCTGTCGTGCGCCTCGGGCGCTAGCTCAAGCACAATCGCCTCCTGATGAACCTGGTTTAAAGCGTAATTTGGAGCAAGTACTTCCTCCACGGGCTTGCCCGCGTATTCTTTAAGCGCTTTGCTCGCCAGGACATCGGGCTTTTGTTCTACGCCGGATGTAGCAGCTTCCGCTTGGTGTCGCTTGACTTCCTGACGCAGAAACTGAAGCTCCTCTTCCGGAGAACTGAATACTTTTTTCTCACCGCTAAAAACCTCTTGTGGCATGAGTAAAATTATACCGCATTGCGAGGTAAGCAGAAAGCATGGGAGTCGTTTCTTACACTCTATCGCTTCTGAGCTCATTTAACCCGGCTTGGAATCTAAAATACCTTTTGACAAGTTCGCGAGCGGATGCAATCAATTCATCTCTATTGTGTAAATTTATCGGCAACTCCGCGGAATTAAATACAGCTGCAATTCGATAGCGGGGGTCAGAACTACTCAAAGAGATCCATGAATCAAGCTTGGTTTTGTATTCGGCCTCTGTCTCACCCTTTGGATGAGTGGTGAGTATTCGAGCCGCCTCCATAAATTTTTCGGGTACTTGATAATTTTCAACTCTCTTTTTAAACTCTGCAGACAATAAGTTAAACGTGACTTGTTGTTCTTTCAGTGACACACCGGAAAATTCCCCCCTGGATCCCATTTGAAGCTCGTCCATGTACCTAATGATCGAGCTTGTGTCCAAAAGACTTACTTCTGAATCGTTTTTTGGTAAAGAAAAAGTCTCTGGCGGTATTCTTTGGTGATTATCAAAAAATGTCTCCTGCATATAAAAGTATGTAAAACTAGCACAAAAATCTTATTGCTCCGTCAAAATCTCCGCTTCCCTCTCCGTAATTACAACAGTTTTCTCAAAATGAGCGCTTCGCTTGCCGTCCGCGGTTCTATAGGTATAACCGTCGCTCGACAAAACCACGGCTTTGGTGCCCTCGTTGACCATCGGCTCAATGGCTAGCACCATGCCGGACTTTAACACGGGTCCTGTATTTTTCTTTCCATAATTCGGCACATACGGCTCTTCGTGAACTTTGTAACCAACGCCATGACCGGCAAGTTGTTCTACAATGCCAAAGTCCGGCGCCACTGATTTTATATAACTTTCAATGGCATGGCTTATATCGCCAACTCGATTACCGACACAAACGGCGGCAATACCCTTGGCAAGCGCTTCTTTCGTCACATTCAAAAGTTTTACGGCTTTAGCGTCAATAGCACCGACAGGAACGGTTACCGCCATATCCGTATAAAATCCTTTGTGGATAAGGCCCATATCCAAAGACACGATATCGCCTTCCTTCAAAATTTTTTCTGATTCATTTGGAATACCGTGAACCACTTCATCATTAACCGAAACGCATAAAACGGCGGGGTAAGGGCGTTTTGCTCCGTAGGGCTTGTAGTTCAGAAAAGCCGAAACGTCGCCGCTATCTTTAAGCATTCTTTCGGCAAGCGCGTTAAGTTCAGCGGCGGTTCGGCCGGGCCGAACCGCTGCTTCAACTTCCCGTAAAATTTTCGCGAGTCTCCGCCCACCATCGCGCAGGAGGGCAATTTCTTTTTGAGTTTTAATGGTAATCGCCATCAGAATTAAGAATCGGGAATGAAGAAGTTGAAGCCTCCGTTCAGAATTTATAGTTCCAATTTGCTCATCAGTTCTTTATGCACTGCTTCAATTTTCTGTTCCCCGTTAATCTCAATAAACTGGTAGTGGGAATTGTGCCTGAAAAATTCAAGTGTCGGCTCTACATCACTTTTGTACCAGGCAAGCCGGCGATTGATATCAGGCACGCTGTCGTCATGACGTCCCCGAGCCAGCAGTCTTTCACGAGCCCACGTTTCGGAGGCATTTACGACAATAACATAGGGGTTTTCGCGATTATAGAAATGCATAGCCGAATCCAAAACCGGCGCTTCAATCGCGCGCCGCGACAGACCGTCAAGCACCAAGTGCTCAGTGCCCGTCAGATTATTGATAAAAAAATCAGTCCACAGCCACACTGGCAGAAAAGCCGGCAGAAGCCCGCCGCTATCAATGACGGCTTTGGCCAAACCGTTGGAATAATTATTCTTAGCCATAAACTCCCTAAACTTGGCGCCGGTTTCAACATAAAGCACCTTGCGCTTTGGGTCCGTTTTTTCTATATACTCCTTCAGCAAAGTTGCCTGGGTACCCTTGCCTGACCCGGACCGACCGAAGAAAATAAATGTTTGAGGTGTCATGGTTCGTAAAGTTTTTCAAGTCTTTAAAGTTTATAAAGCATATCAGAGAATCTTACTTTACGGACTTTATGAACTTTGTACTTTATAAACTCTTTAATATTCTCTCATGGAAAGTTGGGCGTCAACTTTCTTGATTAAGTCAAGCACCACGGAAACTACAATGAGAAGCGCCGTGCCACCGATGGCTAGAGAAGTGATGCCAGTAACCGCGCGCATGGCAAGGGGCAAAACCGCGATTAATCCTAAAAAAGTCGCGCCCACTAAGGTGATTCTGGTCAGCACTTTTGAAATGTAATCCGCCGTTGATTGACCAGGTCGCACGCCGGGAATGAACGCCCCGCTTTTCTGAAGATTTGTGGCAATTGAATCGGGGTCAAAGGTAACTGCCGTATAAAAATATGTAAATAGGAAAACCAAAAGGAAATAGGCGATTGAATAAAACCAACCGTTTGAAATTAAACCTAGCGCGAACGAGGAAACTTGATGAACGATGGGGTTCGCCACATTGGAAAGAAAATTGAAAATGAGCTGTGGAAACAAGAGAATTGAAAGCGCGAAAATGATAGGAATGACCCCGGCTTGATTAACCCGCAAAGGAAGGTAGGTTGAAACTCCTCCATAGACCTTATTACCTCGAATGCGCTTGGCGTATGTAATCGGTATCGGACGCTCGGCCTCGGTAACAATAACCACTCCGACCACAATCGCTACAGCCACAACAACAAACACCAAATAGAGAGGGATTTGAGATACATCAAAGGTAATAATTGACTGGCTCAAGATAGTAGGGATACGCGCCACGATACCGGCAAATATAATCATTGATACGCCGTTTCCGATGCCAAACTCGGTCATTAGCTCTCCGAGCCACATCAAAAGAAGCGAGCCACCAGTAACTACCGCCATATTGACCAGTCGGCCAAAAAGCGTTAGGTCGCCCAAAATTCCCTGTTTTTCCAAAAGAAGCAAGAATGCAAAACTTTGTAAAAGAGCCAAGGGTACCGTCAGTAACCTTGAATACTGGCTGAATTTTAGTCTGCCCGCCTCGCCCTCTTCATGATAAAGCTGTTTAAGTTTTGGCGACATCATGGTCATAAGTTGCATGATAATGGAACTGGTGATGTAAGGCCCTACACCGAGCATGACGATTGAGAGATTGTCCAAACCCCCGCCGGAAAAAATGTTGAGCAGTCCTAAAAATTGATTGTTTGCGAGAAGCGCCTGCAATCTAGCAATGTCAATGCCGGGAATCGGTATAACCGCCAACAATCGGAAGAGAACCAGAAAAGCCGCTATAAAAAGAACCTTCTTTCGCAAGAGGCGGTCTTGAAACATTAGACGGGTTTTGGTAAGGAAATCGTGCATATGATGTAAGTTTGTAAGTTACGCTTCGCTTTAGTTTGGAAGTTTAGAAGTTAAGAGTCGGAAACTTTGAGCGAGGGACGAGCGGAACTTTACAACTTCAAAACTTATAAACTATTGATGGTTCCTCCGACTTTTTCAATCTTCACCCTAGCGCTTTTTGAAACAGCGCAACCTGAGACGGTAATTTTTTTGGTAATTTCACCTGAAGCGAGAATTTTAACCGAAGGTTTTTCACCTTTATTAAATTTTGCCAAACCTTTTTCCGCTAAAGTCTCTTTGCTGACAATCTCCCCGTCAACATAATGTTTTTCAATTAGTTTGAGGTTAATCGGAACAGATTTAAGCTGAAAAGATTGAAAAATATTCTTGCCGCGCCCGCGAAGTTTTGGTATTCGCTTAATCATGTCGCGAATTTCCGGACGAATCTTATGACCGGCTCGGGCTGTTTGACCTTTTCCGCCGCGGCCGCTTGTCTTACCGCGCTTCCCGCCGCGCCCGACTTGAACGCTTCGTTTGTTTTTATGAACTCTCTGTAATTGGTGTGATTGCATGATGTTAATTGAAAATGAAAAAATTAAAAATCAAAATTACAATGTAAAATTAAAAATTCTAAGGCTTTGGAATGTCGTTTCCCGTTTTGATTTTTCCGTTTTGATTTGAAAATTCTGAAAGCGCCTTGACGGTAGCGCGCGCGATATTAAGCTTATTCTTGCTACCTGAAAAAATCTTGCCGGTGACATCGCGAATACCCGCCAATTCAAGAACATCGCGCAAAGCGCTCCCTGCAATCAAACCGCGACGCGGAGCGGGCATAATAAGCACCCTGGCGCTTGAATACTTAGTGCGCACTTCGTACGGAATTGAGGAGGTTTTTGAAAGCGATAATTTTAGAAGATGTTTTTTGGCGTTCTTCATCGCTTTATCTATGGCAAGAGATGTATCACTGGCCTTGCCAGTTCCAACTCCAACAGAACCTTTGCGATTACCCAATACAAGAGCGACGCTAAAACTAAACCGCCTACCACCTGCGGCAACGCGAGTTACTCTGCGGATAGCTAAAATCTTATGATCAAACTCGGACCGAACACGCTCTTCGCGCGACCCTTTTTTACGATCCGACCGTGAATTAGAAACGCGGCCCCTTGGAGGTCGATTGTCCTTACGCGACATAGCGACCGAAACATCCTTCGGTTTTTCCGTTACCGTAACTGAAGATGTTGTTTTTATTGTATCGTTTTCCATAAATAAGATGATAGCGAATATATTACTGTAAATTTAAAAAATCAAACCCCCTTCCCTGGCACCGTCGGCCAAAGCTCTGACTCGTCCGGTGTAGACATAACCGCCACGATCAAAAACGATTTTTTTTAATCTTTTATCCAGCGCTTTTTCCGCAAGCGCTTTACCCGTCTCGCGCGCGGCCATAATTTTATTGGTAATTTTTTTGCTTTTTTTCAATTCAAGCGAAGAAGCGGAAACCAGAGTTTTACAGCTGTCATCATTAATCAGTTGAGCGTAAATATAGATATTTGATTTAAAAACCGAAAGTCGCGGCACAGAAGCCGTGCCAATGACTTTTGAACGAATCCTCTTGTGCCTTCTTTGCCTCTTTTCGTTTTTAATTTTATTCTTGTCCATGATTGATTTTCTTAACGAGTCCGCGAGTTTTGAAAAGCCATTATGCCGTCTTCTTCCCCTGTTTCCTTCTGATAACCTCATCATCGTATCTAATACCTTTTCCTTTATAAGGCTCGGGTTTTTTCATGTCGCGCACTTTGGCGGAAAACTGACCAACCAATTCAATATCAATTCCTGAAATGGTTATTAGGTTCTTTTCGGCTTTCACCGATATACCCTTCGGTATTTTTACTTTAATCTGATGGGAAAAACCCAAATTCATCACCAATTCGTCGCCTTTTACTTCAGCCTTAAAACCAATTCCCTCAATAATGAGTTTTTTTTGAAACAAAACGTTGACACCTTTAATCATATTGGATGCGTGCGACGCGTAAGTGCCCCATAACGCCAAGGTAGCTTGTTCTTTTTTCCTAGGCGTAAGAAGCAACTTTCCATCAACAACTTCAAAAAAAACTGCCGGTTTAAATTCCTTGGTTATTGTCCCCTGCGAACCCTTTACTGTCAAAACATTACCTGAAACAGTTACGGAGGTGCCGGAGGGAATAGTTATTGGTTTTTTGCCGATTCTGCTCATGATTGATTTTCTTAACGAGTCCGCGAGTTTTGAAAATCATCACCTCCTCACTAATTTCACGGAACGGTTGGAAGTGATTTTCGTACACTCTATATTGCCATGCCCTAAACTATTACTAAGATTTGCGCTCGGTAAAAGTGCTGCTCGGTAATGTTTTGCGGCCGCGGTTTCGAAATTCAGAAGACTAAATTCCGAAACCGCGGGCAAAGCCATTACCATATTTGAAACAATGCCTCACCGCCGACATTCTCTTTTTTCGCTTCCTTCTCCGTAAGAATGCCTTTTGGCGTCGACATAATCAAACTGCCAAAACCACTTTTGACGGGAACCGTGTTTTTAATTTTTTTATAAACGCGTTTAGAAATACTGGAAATGCGGCGAGCGCCTTTAAAACGCGGCGTATCGCCAACATAAACAAGTTTTGCTTCAATCTGTTTATAGTAAAATTTTTTGCTCTTTTCGGGAATCACTTCTAAAAAACCTGCCCTTTCAAGAGCCCGCGCTATAGCTAGAGTTTTTTTTGATAACGGGAAAACCACAAGCTCCTTCTTTGAAGTTGAAGCGTTTCTAATCTTGGTAATCATATCTCCAATTGAATCGGTCATAAAGCTTATACGAAACATACGAATGGGTGCGGATATACGAACAAATACGAAAAGGGTCTTTTCATCACATCGGTTTTCGTATCAATTTCGTATATTCTCATAATTTCGTATTTTCGTATGTTAATCTACCAACTTGACTTCTTAACCCCCGGAATCATGCCTTCGTTCGCGTATTCTCGGAAACAAATGCGACATAGTCCGAAATCTCTCATAAAACCATGTTTGCGTCCACAACGAAAACAGCGCCGCACTATACGGGTACTGAACTTCGGTTTCTTCTGTGAACGAGCGATAACTGATGTTTTAGCCATATAGAAACTGTATTGTAAACGAAACGAATCATCTAAATAATACAATTCGTCGCTTACAGAACTAAAAATGCCCCTTTAAGAGCTTAGCGGTATGTTAGCAAGAGAACTGAGCAAAGTCAATAAAAAATGTAAACTTATGCTAAACTATTTCCTTTTATTTTGACTGGCTAGGTTAAGACACGCTGAAAGCGTATCTCAAGACCTTCATTCAACGTTTGGACCGAGATACATCGCGCTTAAATGGAAAACCGAGTCGCTCAAAAAACGCTTTCGCCTCTTTTGCGGTTCGGGCTGTAGTGACAATGGTTACCGCTATACCGAAAATGTCTTTGAGATCTTCATCCGAAGTCTCAGGAAATATCGTATGCTCCCGAATACCAACGGTAAGATTGCCCATTTCATCAATGGCGGTTGGGGTAATTCCGCGAAAATCCTTGGTGCGGGGCAGAGCGATGTTCAAAAGTTTGTCCATAAAACCGTACATCCGAGCGCCTCTTAAGGTTACTTGCGCGCCAACCGGATCCCCCTCGCGAACTTTGAATGAGGCGATTGATTTTTTGGCGCCTTTGGTAGCAACCTTCTGACCAGTAATCTTTGCCAATCGATCTTTGACGATATCAATTTTTTTCTTATCTTTGAAAGAGCCCGTTCCGGAAGACAGAGCGATTTTTAAAAGTCTTGGCGCCTGCATGGAATTAGTATAGCCAAACTTGAAACTTCCGAATTTATTCCTAGTTCCATCTGATTATTGTCCGTTAAATCATAACTTGTCCACAATAATCTTTTCGGAAGTTTCAAGTGAGGGGGTTAAGTAAATTATAGTCGTCCGCCGTGGCTGACTCCTTAATTTTCTAAACTTCCCTACCGCTTTTTCTGCTTATTCTAATAAGCCTTCCGCCAACAAGTTTGCGACCTACACGGGTTGGTTTTTTGCTTTCAGAATCAATTATCATCACATTTGACGCATGGATAGGCATTGCTTTATCTATTATCTGTCCCTTTTCTCCGCTTTTGCGCGGCCGATGATGTTTCTTCAGCATATTCAAACCGGACACAATCACCAAATCGCGCTTTGGAAACACACGATAAATCAACCCGGACTTTCCTTTGTCCTTACCGGCAATCACTATGACGTTGTCTCCTTTTTTTATACGCATAAATATAAATATACTAAAATACGAATGTTACGAACCTTATACAAATGATACGAAAACTTTTACAGTGTTTAATTTTATATGTTTCGTAGAAATTTTGTATTGTTTGTATTGTTAGTATATTGGCATGTTAACCTAAACGATCTCAGGCGCTCTTGACGCGATGGTCTGAAAACCAGATTCGGAAATCTCGCGAGGAATAGGGCCGAAAACGCGACCGGCGATCGGCTCTTGCTTGCCCTTTTCCAAAATTACAACGGCGTTTTCATCGAAACGAATGTAAGAACCGTCTTTGCGCTTATAAGCTTTCCTTTGGCGAACAACCACCGCGTGAAGGATGTCCTTCTTCTTAACCATTTTTCGTGGTTCGGCTTTTTGAACCGAAAGCACCACAACTTCGCCCAACTCGGCATACCGTTTCATTGAACCCCCAAGTACTTTGAAAACCCTTCCGATCTTTGCTCCGGAATTGTCGGCCTTGAAACTTCCGAAAAGATTATTGTGGACAAGTTATGATTTAACGGACAATAATCAGATGGAACTAGGAATAAATTCGGAAGTTTCAAGTGAGGGGGTTAAGTAAATTATAGTCGCTAAGCTCCTTAATTTTCTAAAATTCTAAAATGTTTATCTTTTGACATTGGTCGGCATTCAATAATATCCACCCTGTCCCCAATTTTTTTACTGTTTCCTTCGTCGTGAGCTTTATACCGATTGGTAATTTGGATATATTTATCATACTTTTGATGTTTAACAAAACGCTCAACCGAAACAACAACGGTATTTTTCATCTTCGTCGAAACCACCTTCCCGCTAAGGATTTTGCCAACTTTTTTCCTAATATGTTGAGTATTTTTGTTCATTCCGTTATTTTACTGTTAATGAAAAGTGATGTTATCTTATAAATATTTATTTGTCCATGTTGTTCAAACATTCTGGATGGACCCGCGGCTACCGATGTAAAATTATTTTGATTTTTGAATGTTAATCTCGGTTAAAATTCGAGCGATAGCAGCACGAACGGCTCGACCGTTTTTAACATTCTTGGTTTTGCCACCAGTCATTTCAGAACGAAAAACACGCAAAGCGTCTCGCTTTTCAACAAGAAGCTTCTTCAGTTCATCAACGCTTTTTCTCGCGTACTCATTCATGAAATTTTAATTATGACTATCGGCCGACTATTTTAGTTTTAACCGGTAATTTCGTACCGGCCTTTCGCAGCGCCTCGCTAGCGCTTGCTACCGGAACTCCGTCAATCTCAAAAATTATCCTGCCGGGTTTAACCTGAAAGCAGTAACCTTGCGGATCGCCCTTTCCTTTGCCCATGCCTACTTCAGCGGCTTTTTGCGTAAACGGCCGATCCGGAAAAATCCGAATCCAAATTTTACCGCTTTTTCCGGCTGATCGCGACAAAACCTTTCTCGCCGCTTCAAGCTGTTTTGATTGAACGCGAGCGGAAGCAACGGCTTTCAATCCAAAAGAACCGAAGGACAATCCGGTACCGCGGGTTTCAACCCAAGAGCGTTTCTCGTTGCGTCTTGTGGTCTGCCACTTTCTAAATTTGACTTTTTTGGGCAATAACATGATTGATTTTGTTAGCGATAATTTTGAGCGTTACAAAATCATCACCCCCTCACCGATTTCACCGACACATCATTTATCTATAATCGTATCCGTCCAACCTCTGTTATTTGTAAATTACTTATTAAATGTTCAGTAAAATTGGTGAGGGGGTTCTCGAAAAACATACTCATTTCATTCGTTGTTTTTCGGAAAAGATTTCCCCTTTGTAAACCCAGACCTTAATGCCGATATCTCCATATGTCATGTGCGCTTTATTACGAGCAAAATCAATATCAGCTCGGAATGTCTGTAGCGGAATTTGCCCCTTTTTGAGTTCCTCCGATCTTGCCATATCGGCTCCGCCGAGCCGACCGCCCAAATAAATCTTCACCCCTTTAACATCGCGATTTGCCATAACTTTCTCTATAGTCTGCTTCATAACGCGTCGGAAAGGCATCCGTTTTTCTAATCCCTCGGCAACCATTTGGGCGACAATCGCGGAGTTTGATTCAGGAGAACGGACTTCTTCAATATCAAGCTTTAACTCTTGGGTTGTTAAAACTTTTTCTTTTCGCAAGAGTTTGAGTATATCGTTTTTGAGCTTGACCGCTCCCTCCCCGCTCTTACCGATAATCATGCCCGGCCTGGAAGTTTTGATGATAATCCTAAAAGTTTTTTGACTTCGCTCAAGGTCAACGGCGGAAACATACATTCCGCGACAACGAGTTTCCAAAAATTCCCTGACTGTAATGTCGCATCGTAAAAATTCTTTATATTTGTTATCCAAAGAAAACCAGCGGCTTTTCCAATCGCGGATAATCCCCAATCTATGAGCGTATGGATGAACGGTGTGGGACATAAATAAGTTAAAAGTTAGAAAGTTTTAAAGTTGAAAGTTAAAAAATTACTTTTACGCTTGCTCGGCGTGCTTTGAACTTTTCGTTATAACTTTTCCGCTTTCTCGTTCCTCAAGAAAAAGAGTAACATGACATGTACGTTTTAATATAGGAAAAGCGCTTCCCCGAGCGCGAGGCATGCTACGTTTAAGAGTGGCTCCCGCGTCAACCCGAAAATCTTTGATATATAAAGATTTCTCATCAATATCAAATTTACTTTTGGCGTTTTTTACCGCGCTTACGATAAGTTTGCGAAGAGGCAAAGCCGCTACTTTGGTCGTAACCAACAAAAAACGCAAAGCGTCCGTAACGCTTCTGCCTTTGACCAAGTCGCTCACCAACCGAACTTTTCTCGGCGATTGACGATATGTGTTTAGTTTGGCGGTAATCATTTTATTTGTCTCAACACAAATTTACAAATGGGAAGCGAATAACACTAATGACATTAATATCTGGGACAAATTTTGTTTTATTCGCATCATTCGTGGTATTCGTTTTCATTCGTGGATTGGTGTTGTGTTACTTCTTGGCTTCCGTCGTCGTAGCTTTGGCGGCTTGAGCGGCGGCAATTTCGCCTTCTTTTTGTTTTGTTTCAAGTTCTTTTTGCATCTTGCCGCCGTGGCGAATAAATTTACGGGTCAGCGCGAATTCGCCCAACCGATGTCCCACCATATCTTCCGATACGAATACCTCCGGATAGTCTTTACCGTTATGAACCAAAAACTTAAAACCGACCATTTCCGGCGCGATTTGGCTCGCGCGCGACCATGTCTTAATCGGCTCGGATTGCTCGGGCCTTTTGCCGGCTATCTTTTTGAGAAGCCGGGGATCAACGTATGGACCTTTGGAAAGTGATCTGGTCATTGGGGAAAAGCTTTGGGGCGGAGGGTTTTGGGTTTAGTTTTCGAGTTACAAACCAGACTCGATCTTTATCTATACCCTTCTTTAATTTCAGCTCTAATTTAAAAAGCTCCTTGCAGAGCGTGGGTAAAATCTTAGCAGAAAAGCGACTCAAAAGTCAAATTTCGAAAAATTAGGCCTCGGCGTACCGGTCCTGAGGTTTTTTCGTCAATAAAACTCTTATTATTCTTAACCTGAAACTGTTTTTCCTTTCCCAACCTTTCTGCGCGAGACGATAAATACATTGGAATACTTCTTCGGCCGTCTTGACTTTTGGCCTTTGCCGACATGCTTGCCCCAGCGAGTCTTGGCAAAGCGAAGACCGCGTCCTTGTCTGCCTTCACCTCCGCCGTACGGATGGTCAACCGGATTTTGAGCTGAACCGCGAACAGTCGGTCTAATGCCGAACCAACGAGACCTGCCGGCCTTGCCGATATTAATCAAACGATTTTCTTCATTGGAAACTTCACCTATCGACGCCCATGCCGTATCAATAATTTTTCGCACTTCGGTTGAAGGCAGTTTAATGTGAGTATAACCGGCATCTTGAGCGATAATCTCGGCGTAATTCCCAGCCGATCGGCTTAACTTTGCCCCGCCGCCGACCTTAAGCTCTACGTTATAAACAAAAATTCCGACTGGAATTTTTTTAAGTGGCAAACGATTGCCTGGTTTAAGAGGCGCGTTCTCGGAAACAATAAACGAATCGCCCACCTTAAGAGATTTCGGAAGAAGCGCGTATCGGCGTTCGCCGTCTTTATAACATATGAGCGAAATAAAACCGCTACGATTCGGGTCATATTCAATCGTTTCAATTACAGCCGGAATATCGCGCTTGTCAAAAACAAAATCAATCTCTCGGAAGAGCCGTTTGTGACCGCCGCCTTTATGCCTTGTAGTTAAACGACCTCTGTTATTACGGCCTACATGGCGCTTAAAACCGGAAGTTAGAGCTTTAACCGGTTCCGACACGGTTAAAATATCGCCATAAGAAATGGTGCTCATGTGACGACGGGATTTTGATGTGGGATTGTAGGATTTCATAATGTATAGCACTCGACACTAATTACGAATGGGGAGCGAATAACACTAATGATGCTAATAAAGATTTTAGATTCGTGTCATTCGAGGTATTCGTTTTCATTCGTGGATTGGTGTTGTGTTAAATAATTTCAATTTTTTCTCCTTTTTTCAAATAAACGTACGCTTTGCGACCTGTCTTACCTTTGGACACCCGGCCTCTGACAAATGATTTTTTCGGCGGAACCTTAAGAATAGCGACCTTTTCAGGCGAAACTTTATAAATGGCGCGAACGGCATCCGCGACATCGCGTTTGTTGGCGCTTCTGGAAATTTCAAAAACGCAAACCGTCCGACCCTGCTCTGAAAGCATAGTGGCTTTTTCGGTAACGCGAGGCCGAATAATGGCTTCAGAAGCTCCGGCGCTTAAAGGAATGGTAAGCGCCATCGCTGTACTTTTTGAACCAGCCGTTACGGACAGGTTGCGAGTACTTTTCGAATCTTTGGCTGTCTCGGGTTTATTCTTTTTTAAATTAAGAAATGTCATAAGGTTTTAGATTCTTGATTCAAGGATGGCGAGTGATTCTTTTGGCTCCACTACCACTAAATATTTCAAATTCATGACATCAAGGATATTCAGGTTACGAGTTTCACCGAAAGTCATGTTGTTAATGTTTGAAAAGCTCCGCTCAATGGTTGTATCCTTTTTCGGCAAAAGAAGATGAAAAGCGTTCTTGTGTTTCTTTGTGATATTTTCAAAACCATTGATTGTTGAAAGAGCGTTAAGAATACCCTGAGCTTCTTTGGTTTTTGGCGCTTTCAAATTGAAACTGTTCACAAAAAGTATTTCTTTATCTTTCAATTTTTTTGACAAAACAACGCACAGCGCCCTAGCCTTCATGGTTTTGTTAATTTTACGGCTAAAAATCTTGTCTTTTGTCGGTCCATGAGTAACACCGCCACCCACCCAGATAGGACTGCGTATTGATCCGTGACGAGCTCGTCCGGTACCTTTCTGGCGCCAGGGCTTTTTACCGCCGCCTCTAACCTCGCCCCGTCCTTTGGTGTGAGCCACGGGAGCGCGCTTGTTTGCTTGCATTGACACAACAACCTGATGAACCAGGTCGGCATTCCAAGGTAAACCGAAGACGCTGTCAGGCAGTTTGACTGTTCCGGCTTTATCTCCTTTTTGATTATAAACGACGGTTTCCATATAAATTGATGAATTAAGAAATATGAACTATGAATTAAGGTTTTAAGAGTTTTTGCTTTTTGTTCTTATTCATAATTCCTAATTCATAACTCTTAATTCAATTTTGTGCTTCGGATTTCGACGAGGCTTCCTCGTCGTCCGGGCACCGCGCCACCGACTAAAATCAAATTCTTTACGGCGTTAACCTGAATAATTTTGACGCCTTTGATGGTCACGCGGTCTCCGCCCATTCGCCCAGCCATTCGCATACCTTTAGCCACCCGACCGCCGGCTCGTCCTCCGCCGCCAATGCCTCCTGGTTCGCGTTCTGAATGTTTCTGACCGTGGGTACGGCTGCCTCCGTGAAAACCGTGACGCTTCACCCCGCCCTGAAAACCCTTGCCTTTTGAAATTGCGGAAATAACAACCGAATCTCCAGGTTTAAAAACCGATGCGTCAATCTTGTCTCCAACCGCCAAAGAAAGCGAACCTTCCAGGCGAAATTCTTTCAGACCCATGAAATTCCCGAGTTCCTTTATGTGGCCTTTCAGTGGTTTGTTTATATTTTTGGGATTCCGCTCGCCCCAGCCAACCTGCACGGCGGAGTAACCGTCTTTCTCCTCGGTTTTAATTTGAGTAACAATATTCGGTCCGATGGAAACAGCCGTCACCGGAGTCACTTTGCCGTCATCGCCCCAGACTTGGGCCATATTTAGTTTTGTGCCTAATAGAAATCGCATTTGATTAGTTGAACATGGTCTACGACCAGAGGTTCCTTATTCTTCCATAACGTCCGTTAAAGTAACAGTGCAGAGAAGCCTAACAAATAGCTGGAAAAAAGTCAAAAAGCAACTAATTCTCTCCAAGTTTTAGCTGTTAGATTTTTTAATCTGGAACAAAATTACCAAAAATGAACTAGCGCAATGATTCCAAGGATTAGGTTCAATAATAAAAGAAGCGAGGAATAATTTCTCCAAGAACATTGCGGAGGTGAGCCAGCTGGTCTGTCAATGATCCTGAACATTCTGATGTGAAGGACTCTTGACGGTGGCGAGCCGAGCATAGGAAAACCCCGCGCTGGCGGGGTTTATCCGTGTTCTTGGAAAATTGATTCCGAGTGACCTCTATAACATCTTCACGTCAATATTGACCCCGCTCGGCAAACTCATATTAGTCAGCGATTCAATGATTTTCGGCGAGGGGTTGATGATATCAATCAACCTTTTGTGCACTCTCATCTCAAATTGCTCCCGTGCGTTTTTATAGACGAAAGCGGAACGGTTAACGGTATATTTTTTGATTTCGGTCGGCAAAGGTATCGGACCCAAAATCTTGGCGTCAAAACGAAGCGCCGTGTCCATAATCTGCTTGACTGAAGCGTCAAGAATTTTATGCTCGTAAGCGCGGACCCGAATGCGCAATTTCTGGACAATTTCTTTTTTCGGCGCGACAACAGCCTTGGCTTTTGGTTTAGCTTTAGCGCCCATCTTTGATTTGAGAGCGAGTTTTTCGGTTGTAGATTTAACAGCCATGGAATAAACTCAAAACATAAAGCTAAAAAAATAAAAACGGGTTGGCAAGCATTTATTTCTTGTTTTGTCTTTTAGTTTTCAGTTTTGCGCTTTTCGTTTTAAACTTTACGCTACTATCTTCGTCACAACACCTGCTCCCACGGTCTTGCCGCCCTCGCGGATAGCAAAGCGCTGTTTCTCTTCAAGCGCGACCGGAGCAACTAGCTTAACTTTGAAAGTAATGGTATCTCCAGGCATAACCATTTCGGTTTTTTCCGGCAAAGTTACATCGCCGGTAACATCCGTGGTGCGAATGTAGAACTGCGGCTTGTAACCGGAGAAGAACGGCGTGTGGCGACCACCTTCCTCTTTTTTAAGAACATAGACTTCAGCTTCAAAGTCGGTATGGGGCGTAACAGAGCCCGGCTTCGCCAAAACCTGACCGCGATGAACATCTTCTTTTTTGGTACCGCGCAAAAGCACGCCGGCGTTATCACCAGCCATACCTTCCGAAAGGGATTTGTTGAACATTTCAATGCCGGTAACCGTGGTCTTAGCGGTTGGTTTAATACCGACGATTTCAACTTCTTCGCCAACTTTGACGAGACCGCGTTCAATCCTTCCCGTAACAACGGTGCCACGGCCTTCAATGGAGAAAATATCCTCAATTGGCATAAGAAAAGGCTTTTCAGTATCACGGACGGGAATGGGAATATAGGTATCAAGCTGATTCGTCAATTCAAGCACCTTTTTTACCCACTCATCATCCTTTGATGTGGCTTCAAGGGCTTTCAGAGCCGAACCGCGGATAACCGGAGTGCCTTTGCCGTCAAAACCTTGCTTGGTGAGAAGTTCGCGAACTTCTTCTTCAACAAGGTCAACGAGGTCTTTGTCGTCAACCATGTCAACTTTATTAAGAAAAACGATGACTTTAGGCACGCCGACTTGCTTGGCAAGTAGAATGTGCTCGCGGGTTTGGGGCATCACGCCGTCGGTAGCGGCCACCACGAGAATAGCGCCGTCCATTTGCGCGGCGCCGGTAATCATGTTTTTGATGTAATCCGCGTGACCGGGAGCGTCAATATGAGCGTAGTGACGAGTGGTTGTTTCGTATTCATTGTGCGAGAGGGCGATAGTAATACCGCGCGCCTTCTCTTCAGGAGCAGAGTCAATTTCATCAACTTTCTTGAGCTTAACAGTGAAGCCGGATAGATGGAGCGCGTTCAAAATCGCGGCGGTCAAAGTCGTCTTGCCATGGTCAACGTGACCGATGGTACCGACATTAACATGGGGCTTGCTTCTATTGAATTCTGCCATATATATTTTTCGCGTACTTGCCTAAATCAAACGCAAGAATAAAGTTTGAGGCAAACAAATTATACGCTTAATAATTAAAACTAATAATTAATTTGGACTTTTTAGTTTGTCGCGCGTAGCGGCAAAACAAAAATAACGCGCAAAGCGGTAACTAATATACTAGCAGAGGGCGAATAAAAGTCAACCCGATAGTGAATTTTGGCATTGGGCTTTGCCCGAGACAATTCGCCCAAAGGCGAATTGTGATGCCAAAATCTACTACTGGGTGCAACCGAACGAAAGCCCCGCCCCCGCGCCAGAGCGCGGGGGCGGGGGCGGGGGCGGGGGGCTTATCTTGAATCTTTTTGCTTACCGAGCCAGACTGGCGCGGATTTGTTCAAGGGTTTCTTTGATTGATTGCAACACGCTTGCCAT
>Ga0075959_110_pt2 | contig 19305 bp, 18 predicted proteins | sample RifGroA2_FD_67954 | JGI IMG/M metagenome (GOLD analysis project Ga0075959, IMG submission 67954) | Parcubacteria bacterium GW2011_GWA2_44_15 | reverse complement strand
AGACACCAATAAGGAACTCAAAAGATTTTTGTTTATTATCCGCATGCCGCATTCATCATTGCGGCAAGCCGCAGGGTGTTCTGCGGGCGGATAATAAAAAGCCGTTTTTCTTGGTTAACCAAGAAAAACGGCCCTAACCGTACACGATTATTCTTGCTCGATTTCCACCCTTGTCCCTACCGGAGGATTACCGAAAAAAGAATGCGCGTTTCCTCCCACTATCACGATGTAGTACACGGATTTCCCATTAAGCTGCAAACTTCCAACAGTCATGGTTTGCTCGCCGGTATAACCAGCGAAGATACCATTCACATGGCGCAGTCGAGCATTGTGATTTCCAATGCGGAACGACTGGCTTTCGCCAATCGGAGGGACCCATTCGTTGTTAGTGTCAGTGGAAACTAGATAGATATTGCCGTGGCTGTCCCAATCGGCAACAAACACACCAGATTCTGCGTCAATCACATTCAGTTTTTTCGGAGTGAGCCGCAAATGCGGATTTTTCTGAATGCCGAAGATTTTTGCGAGCGTAGGCACCATGACTTCCATGGAGCGAAAGGGCGTGTACCGCTTTGAAGTATCGGTTACCAAAAAGGATTCCTTCACTTGCCCTTTCAGGAAGAAGAAGTTCAGTCCGGCATTCGGTCCGACGACCCAAACCCCGTTGCGCAGATGTAGGGCATAAATTTCTTCTCCCTCAAGTTTCCGTTGGTCGCCGCGAAGCTTCCGACCATTCTCGCTCCCATGGCGAGGCGCGGCATTATCAAGCACCCCTACATATTCTCCTTTACGCAATGTTCCGAATAAGTCGATTGTGGAAAGCACATGCGCAGCCGTCGTAAATCCGCTGTGCAGAGTATTCATGCTCTCTGTCGCAAAGAATGTAAGTCGCAGATCATGAGGGAAGAAACACCTCTCCGCGGCAATTTTGTAGCGCCCTTCGTCAGAACCGCCGCAGTCCGTAACCACTATCAAATGTACGTATTTTTTCATAGCATCTCTCTATTTTTTTGTTGAACGAACTAACTTTTTCGGATACCGCGTCCGAAACCTGTCCAAATAAATTCATTTCAGGCAGGCAACCATGATGGTTTTACATTTCTTTCTTTTTTTCAAAAAAGAAAAAACCAGCTCGTCGGCTGGTTTTCGGTTTGTTAATGTTGAGAAAATAAACAATGCAAAAATCAGCCTTCGAACAAGATTTTCATCATCATGACCATAGTAACAGTTTGTTTATTTATTTTTTTCATAATTTTAGTATAACAGATATTATTTCACATGCAAATACATGTAAATATCTTCCAGCGCTTTAACCGCATCTCCGGCGGCAATGTTGTTTTGGTGATATAAACCATCGGTGCAGTCACCAGCCGCCCAAATGCCGGTAATGGAAGCTCGCTGACTTCTTGGGTTAACGATAATTTGGCCGAACTGATCTCGCTCCACAAGCTTCGCCACTAATTCCGTTGAGGGAACCGAACCGATTTCCACGAAAATTCCTTGCGCGGGCAGTTCCACCTTGTTACCAGTTTCTTTTTCCTTGTACACAATAGTTTCCACAAATTGCTCGCCTTTAACTTCAAGAATTTCGGCATTGAGCACCGCGTGCATTTTTGGATTGGACAAAACTTTTTTGACGGTAACTGGGTCGGCTTTAAATTCTTCTTTGCGATGGAGAAGCACTACACTTTTGGCGTAAGCGAGGAGTTGCGCCGCGGTTTCAAAACCGGCATTACCGCCTCCGATGACTATCACATCAAGCTCGGCAAAAAGCGGTCCGTCGCAGGAGGCGCAATAAACAATGCCTTTGTGTTCAAATTTGTCTGCGCCAGGCACCCCAAGTCTTCTTCGTCGGCTTCCCGTCGCGATAAGAACCGTTTTAGCTTCATAAGAATCGTTTTCCGTTTTCACTTTGAATCCGATTGCCGTTTTTTCAACATTCTTCGCCAGCACGCCTTCAACTATAGTTACAGTGTCCTGGGCGTAAGCTTTTAAGTGTTCTTTGAGACTTTCCGCCAGTTTAGCGCCGCTGATTGAAGAAGTGCCTATCCAATTTTGAATGTCGGTGGAAACTGTGCTCTGACCACCGAATTCTTTGGTGATAAAGAGTGTTTTGAGCCGTTTGCGCGAGGCATAGACGCCGGCGGCGACAGCCGCCGGCCCGCCGCCGATGATTGCTAAGTCGTATTGGGTGGAATCATGAATCATGAATTAGGAATTAAGATTAAGTTTCGGTCTTTATAATAACAGAATAGGAAAGAATGAAAGTATTGACAAATGCGCATATTATTGCTATCCTGCTATTAGAATTCATCTAAAGCGCGTGAAAGCAGTCCGCGGTTTTTCTTTTCCTCCACTAAACTTTCAAACTAAAGCCCAGCCGTCCCGATTCGGCATCAGGGACGGCTGGGCGTGACTTTTGAACTTAAAAACTATTTCTTCGCTCTGCGAAGAAACGCTGGTACCGCTCCCCAATCATCGTCGGTATCCTCAACGGTTTTCTTTTCCTCAACTTTTGCCGTTTCTTTTGGGGCTGAAGGAGTCGTCACCGCGTTATAAATTTTACCCTTTTTGTCGTTGGCCGGGTCCGCGTGGAACAGGCTTCGTTTAGGAGCATTTTCGGGGAAACCTGAAGCGATAACGGTAATTTTAACTTCGCCTTTCTTTATTTTTTCATCGCGAACAGTGCCGAAAATAACCTTAGCGTTTGAGTCGATTGATTCGGTGATAATCTTGGCGGCATCTTGGATTTCAAACATGGTAAGGTCGTCTCCTCCGGCGATTGAGAACAAAACGCCTTTCGCGCCGTGAATAGAGAGTTCAAGCAGGGGAGAGTTAATGGCGTTCTTGGCGGCCTCCTCGGCGCGTTTTTCGCCGGAGGCAGTGCCGATTCCCATCAAAGCCGAGCCGGCGTTTTCCATTATGGAACGGATGTCCGCGAAATCAATATTTATAACGCCAGGCGTGGTGATAAGGTCCGAAATTCCCTCAACAGCTTGCTTTAAGATCTCATCGCACATGGCGAACGCGGCGCGTGCCGTGGTTTCCTTGCTGATTGTTGAAAGCAGGCGGTCGTTTGGAATAATGATGATGGCGTCAACTGACTTGCGGAGTTCTTCAAGACCCTGTTCAGCTAAACGCATTCTTTGCGCTCCTTCAAAGAAAAATGGTTTAGTTACTACGGCAACAGTCAATGCCCCGATTTCTTTGGCTGTTTTGGCCACCACGGGAGACGCGCCGGTGCAAGTGCCTCCACCCATGCCTCCCGCGATGAAGACCATGTCCGCGCCTTTGATAGCCTCTTGAATTTCTTCTTTCGTTTCTTCTACGGCTCGTTTGCCAAGTTCCACATTCATTCCAGTACCTAGTCCGCGAGTGAGGTTTTTGCCAATGTGGATTTTTTTCTTGGCAAGGGTGTTGTGCAGGTCTTGCGCGTCGGTGTTTACGGCTACAAACTCAACTCCTTTCACTTTGGAGTTAATCATGTGATTGATGGCGTTTTTTCCGGAGCCGCCGATTCCTAAAACTTTGATGCGAGCGAATGTTTCAACTTCGGGTGATACTTGGGGCATAAAATTAGTTGTTAGTTTTTAGTTGCCAGTTGTTAGGAAACACAAGCAAGAAAAAGCTTTGAATAAGTTGGTAAGCTCCTTTTCAATAAAACCTATCATAGCAGAAAGCTTAAAATAAATACAAGGGTTGACATTTAAAAATATAGTGCTATGTTTTTGGAAGGAAAAAGAGACGATATCATTTTGTTTCCCAATTGAGAAAGTAGAATATGCTTGATACAAGTAAGCTTCGTGACGGAATGGAAGTGATAGCAAACCGCCGATTGACACTACCATTTGCTGAGGATGCGCCGGTTCTTCCCGGAACAAAGGCGGTTATTCAGAACCTTAGGTCATCGGGCGGACAGGTCAGTTTCGAGGTGCGGGGAAGATTCCTGCTTCCGGGCCGCACCGGGTCGGGGAAAGATGATTTTTGTGGATTCACTTTTTGTGGAGCTAAATTGGTAGAGTATTTTGACCACATCTGAAAGTTTTCGTAGCCCGTTGCTTAAGTAAGCGACGGGACTTTTTATTTTCATTTCTTGCGATATATCGCAAGAAATGAAAAGTTTTAACCCCCCGAAATTTTGCCGCAAAATTTCGGGGGCGGGTTTCTATCCGCGTTCTGGCATCCGCATCCATCCGCGAATTTCTCCCTTTTCCCTAAGGCAGGAATTGCTTCAGCCACCCCACGATATCATTTTTCGCTTTCTTTGCCATTTTGATGCCGTTGAGATTTTGGTCTTCTTCGCTTAAGCCTAAAACACAAAGACCGAAAGCCACGGACCATGAAGCGTCTTTAATCTGACCTTTGCTTCCTTCGCCGAAATTGACGCTTGCAATGCGCGATGGCAGGCGCAGGGCGGCTTTTGCCAAGTCATCAATGGTTTCTATGCCGGAACTGCCTCCAGTGATGACAATGCCGGCGGGCAATAAACCGTTCCTGCCGATTTTTTTCAAGTGGACTTCAATGAGGTCAAAAATGTCGGAAAGTCTTGCGGTAATAATTTCGTCAAGTTTTTTGCGCGGATAGGTGACACCCACAATCGCGCCGCGTTTTAAGTCCTCCGCTTCCTCAATTGGAATTTTTAATCCCAGAGCGATGTCGTTGGTAATGTCGTTGCCTCCTAGCGGGAAAACTTCCACCGATATCGGAATGTTATTTTCAAACACGGCGATTGAAACGGTTTCAGAGCCGATATTGGCGAGAACGCAACCGGCAATTTTTTGGGTTTTGGAGAGCGTGACGAGCGAAGAGGCGATAGGCGCCGCAATTATGTCTTCCACTTCAATGCCGGTTTCACCCAAAGTTTCAATAAGGTCGTTGAAATGATGCTCAAGGCAGGTAATGAAGAGCACTTTAGCTTCAAGCTTAACGCCTTTCATTCCAGAAGGTTTTCCGTAGATTTGTTTACCGTCAACTTTGAATTGAATTGGTACGGTGTGAATAATTCTCCGATTGAGTGAAAAAGATTGTGGGATTTCAGATTGGCTCGCGTCCACAGCTTTTTTGATATCAAGGTCTGTAATTTCTCCGTCCGCTCGCGAGATGATAATAGTGCCATTGGAAGTGATGCCGGAAATACCGATGCCGCCGATTGAAACGAAAGCTTTTTTAATTTTAATCCCAGCGGCTTTCTCCGCTTGATTAACCGCTAGACGCAAACTTTTTACCACTTCTTCCTGGTTGAGAATGTAGCCGTGGCGGAGACCTCTTGATTCCGAGTATCCCAGGCCTATGATTTTAGGAAAGGTTTTATCTTTTTCACGCGCGGTTTCTGCCACTACCACTTTGACTTGGTATGATCCGATGTCTATGCCGACTGAAGTGTTGCGGGACATTTTATGGAGATGAATTATGAAGTATGAATTAAGAATCATGCGTTAGGAAATTTTTCCTAATTCATAATAATTCGGAAAAAATCAGATTTGGAATTTCCTTCTGATTTTTTCTTCTTCACCCTCCATTCTACTACCGTGGCGGTATCCTTTCAAATGCGTTAAACCGTGGATAAACAGAAATCCGATAAAATTTTCAAAGTCGCGGTCAAATTTTTTCGCTTCTTTTCTGGCCTCATCTTGGCTTATAAAAATTTCACCCCGAGTTTTATCAATAGGAAAGCTTAAAATATCAGTCGTTTTGTCTATAGAACGGTAGACGCGATTCAATTTTCTAAGAGTGGAGCGTGAAGCGAAAACCAAGCTTAAATCATATTTTTTCCCTAGCGCGGCTTCTTTCATAGACGGAAAAGGCAAGCGAGGGAGCTTGCCTTTTGTCGTATTAGTAACTGCAAAGTTGTTTTCGGGTTTCGGAGGCATTGAAAATCCTAGCGAGTCTTTTCTACCATTTTACCGAGCTTGATTAGGAGGTCCACCTCTTTCCTCCGCGCCAGCTTTTTCAAAGTTATCTTTTTGCGCGTGGCGGGGGATTTGTTGCGGTCTTTATAACGAAGGGAGCGCACACGGGGCAAGATACCCGAGCCTTGAACACGTTTGGTAAAACGCCGTAAGACGGCTATGCTGTTTTCGGTTCCGGTTTTTACAACCTCAACATTGATTGCCATATAATATAACGTTTATACTAGCACAGAGAATGCTTTTTGCAACCAAACTGGGCGTCGTTTGGTAGTTTTCAACTTGCGTACTTTCAAACCTGTAACTAAAGTTTCTTGAGATACTTCGGCAAATTATCAATTTTAACGTTCTCCTGCGAGCAATTCACCATACTTCTGACGATTACCGTGTTTTCCAAAACTTCTTTTTGTCCCATGATGACGGTGTAAGGAATTTTCATATTTTCGGCCATGGACAGTTGGGAGGTGAGTTTGTCGCGCGAAATTCCGTGGTACATCGGTATCTTTGCTTGTCGAAGGATTTCTATGATTTTCAAACTTTTGAGTTTGGCTTCAAAACCGAGTTGGACGAAGTATATTTTAGGTTTCAGGAATTTGATATTTTTTCTCTCGTTTTTTTCCTTGAAAGTCAGACGAATTCCGATACCGGGTACGTCTCGCTTGAATCCTATTTTTTTTCCGAGATTGGCGTAACGAACGCCGATTGCCAAAGGTCGGCATATTTTCAGACTATCGGGATTATGGATTTCAAAAAGCGTTTGACAGGAAAACGCTCGGTTGCCGACTATAAAGTGGTCAATTTCGTATGGAATTTCAAGAATTTCAAGATACTCCAAAACCTCTTTAAAATGTTGCCTGCTTTGCTCGGAGAGAAAGTTTATTGATTTTGGAGCATTGTCCTTGATGATTCGGCATTTTTCATTTTTACAGGACAATAAGTCAAACACATCTTTTTTTAAGAGTTGTCTGCAGTGAGCAGGCAGAGTTTCAATGTTTTTGCGATAATAGTAAGAAAGCTCGCGGGCGAAACGGCTTATCGTGTCTCGGTCTCCAACACTGTTTATACGCACGGATATGTCGTCAAATTTCTCCTCCTTAAGAATTTCAACGGCGGTTTTTATGAGTAGCGCCTCGGCTATGCTTTTTGATGTCCCCATCGCTTCAAGGTGTACGGTTCGCTCTCGCGCGGGATTTTTTTTTGGAGCTCCTTCAGCAAGAATCGGTTTGCCAAAATAAAGCATGATTGGTTGCGGCAGGTTTTGAAGTTTTTTTTCATTATAAAAACGAAGCAAAGAGATTTTTTCTTCAGTCACGAAGCGCGTTCGCAGATCCGTAACTTCTTTGTTTTTATATTCGGATTCACTCAATGCGCGAGCCATTTTAGCGTCCTCTTTGGTGATGACAGGCGTGTCCATTAAGGTGAAGCCGTAATAAAGCGCGACTTCTGCCGGACGATCCAGATTTTTGTACCAGCATTCCTGCGTTTGTTTTCCACCCTGTTTGCTACGCCCTATTTTTACCGGATGTTTTTTAATAACAGGGTTCATTGAAATAAAAATTTTAGATTATCAATTTTCAAATTAAAACATCGATTGAAATTGGCCATTAAAATTGATAATTTACCCCCACACCTTGTGTGAAATGCCCTGCGCTCTGCGCAGGGTTCGGGTCTTCCTTGCCGCAGGGTTTAATGCCCTGCGGTCAAGGTGTGGGGGTTTACTGGCTGGCATCTCCGGGAAAAACTTTAAACGCACTGAATGGATAGAGTCTTAGAAAAGGTCGCCCGATAATATTTTTGACTTGAAGCGCTCCCCATACTCTGGAATCGTAACTGACTGGCCGATTGTCTCCCAGGACGAAGTATTCATCATCGTCAAGCGTGACCATTTTTTTTAACTCAGAATTGTTATTCACGACAAATGTCTGGTCCAACAAAAAACCTTCCGGACGCTCGGCGTTTTTTATGGTAATAGAGTTGCCCGAAAGTTCAACTGTTTCGTTCGGGAGGCCGACAATTCTCTTGATAAGATACTTTTTTTCTTCAGGTCTTTTGAAAATGATAACCTCGCCTCGTTTTGGTTTTTCAAATCGGTAACTGATTTCATCAACGATGAGATAATCGTTATTGTTGAATGTCGGTTCCATTGAAGAGCCGGAAACCATGAACGGTTGAGCGATAAAAAACCTAATAGGCAGGACAATGGCCGCGGTGATGAGAGCGACACGGTCTGCTCGGGAAATTTTTCTTTTTCTTCGCTCATGATAGTTGAATTTTAGTACGATCAGTCGGTTGACGCAAGAGGATTTAGTGTGCTATGTTGAGTTTTTGTTGCAATTGAGGATTTAGTGGTAGAATAACGATGTATATTTTTGTAATAACATCAAATTTTCAATTTTACAATTATCAATTTTCAATCAACGCGCGAAATGTTTCAGTTTTGAAAATTAAAACATCGAAAATTCAATGAAAATTGTGTAAATTGTGATAATTAAAAATTAAAAAAATGCCCCATATTTTGGTTGGTTTGGGAAATCCTGGTTTAGAATACGAAAATACCCGTCACAACACGGGGCGAATCGTGCTTAGCGTATTCGCGAAAGCGCAGGGTTTTCCCGATTGGGAGGCGAATCCGAAGCTGAAAGCTTTGGTGTCTTCCGGTGAAGTGAGGCTGCTTGAAAAAGCGAACGGTAAGAAGCAAAAAGTCATGCTGCTAGAGCCAGAAACATTCATGAACAAATCCGGCACTTCCGTTGCGCCGCTTATCAAGAGCAAGAAAGCAGCCGAACGGCTGGTAATTATTCATGATGATTTGGATATCCCGTTCGGGAAATTTAAAATCTCGTTCAATAAAAGCTCCGGAGGACACCGCGGGGTGGAGTCTATTATAAGAGCAATCAAGACCAAAGCGTTTGTCAGGGTTCGCGTCGGTATCGCCAATTCCATTTCCGCCGTCAAGAAATCACAAGATGACAAAACGGTAGAAAAAATAATCTTGGGGAAATTCACGGAAGAACAAATGACCGCGCTCAAAAAACTCGCGAAGCATGTTTCGGAAGGCCTGGTCGTTCTTATCACCGAGGGTCACGAGAAGGCGATGAGCCAATATCACCAATAAGTGCTAGTTAAAAGTTCAAAGTTGAAAACTGAAGAAAAAAAGACGCTTCTGCTTCTGTCCAGCTTGAGGCTTTTGATTAGCGGTAACCTACCGCCGGTTTTAGGTAAACCCTTCAATCAATTTAAAGTGGCGTACGTGATAACCGCTTCAAAAGGAGTTTCGGATAGAGCGTATTTTGAACGAAATCGCAATTTTTTCAGAGAGCAAAAATATAATTGCGTTGAGGTGGATTTAGATGAAAAAAAAGGTAAAAATTTGAAGAGCATTCTGGAAAATGTAGAATTGGTGTATGTGGAAGGCGGCAACTCATTTTTGTTGCTGAAGGCAATTAGAGAAAGCGGTTTTGAAAACATTGTTAAAGAATTGTTGCCGCAAGGATTAATTTATATGGGAGCGAGTGCCGGAAGCTATATCGCGTGTCCGACTATTGAAATGGCGACATGGGCACATCAAGATAAATATAACCATTACGCTGTTACTGATTTGACCGCCATGAATCTTGTGCCGTTTTTGTTAACGGTTCACTATAAACCGGAGTACCGTGAGTTATTGAAAGAAAAAATTTCACAGGCTGTGTATCCGGTAAAAATTCTCACCGATAAGCAGGCGCTTTTAATAAAAGACGGAAAAGTGGAGTTAATCGGCAACGGGGAAGAAGTTGTATTGTCTTAGTAACCCTCAACTTTAGGAAGCTGGCGGCGGTATCTTAGCGAGGATAGTACCCCGCAAGAACATTGCGGAGGCGATTTTCTATCGAGGTTCTGACCTCGATATCTAAGCGAGAAAGTCTCGTGAAAAGGACGGCGAGGAGCCGAGCGGGCCGGTTCCAGAGTCGGCGAGGGAGAGCGAGGTGAGCGGATAAGGAAAAATCCTCGCCGGGGATTTTTCCGGTCCTTTTCACGAGAGCTTCTGAGCGCCTTTACTTCTTCTCGCCCACATACGACAGAGTCATTTTTTGTTCCTTTGCGTCAAAGAGAGTAATTTTAAAAGAATAAGTTTTGCCGAGTTCAAGGTTGGCGCGCAGTTTCAAATCAGTGCCGAATTCGGAGATATGCACCAAGCCCGCCACCCCTTCTTCTATTGAGGCGAGAGCGCCGTGCTTGTTGAATTTGATAATGACCGCTTTGACCGCGTCATCTTTTTTGTATTTTTTGGCAGCTTCAATCCAAGGATTGGGTTTCAACGCTTTGATTGAGAGAGAAATTTTTCCGTCCTTGATTTCAATAATTTTTACCCGGACATTTTGACCGATTTTGAACAGCGCTCTGGGGTTTTCAACAAGCGCCCAATCAATTTCCGAAATGTGCACCAACCCTTCCAGCCCCTCTTCCAGTTTTACGAAAATGCCGAAATCAACGATGCCGGTAACATCGCCAATAACTTCATCACCGACAACATATTTACCGGTGATTTTTTCCTTCTCTTTTGATTCAGGATTTTTCTCCGAGAAAATCAGTTTGCCTTCCTTGGGAATGGAGGAAATGACGGATACGGAAATTCTACCCCCGACAAGCTTTCGGAGCTCTTCAAGAATTTTGTCTTTATCGCCGTCAGCCACGCGCGGGTAGTGTTCGGCTTTAAGCTGGGAGGCTGGAAGAAAACCGGCGATGCCTTGCCATTCCAGAATCAAACCGCCCTTATTGGCCTCTTTGACGGCTAAGTCAAGAATCGTTTTGTCGCGAATAGCCGCTTCAGCTTCACTCCAAATCATAGCCTGACGGGCTTCGTGAAGCGATAGCTCAATGTAACCGTCCTCGTTTTCTACATTAATTACCTTGGCGCTGATTTTATCGCCAAGGGACATTTTTTTGATGACATCACGGGCGTTTATGTATTCTCGCCCGTATATAATACCCGTGCCGTAGGGTGGCAAGTCAACGAAAACTTTCGCTTTTTCAATATTTAAAACAGTGCCTTCAACCAAATCGTCGACAGCCGGCGGGTTGCCGGATTCTTTGAGGAGTTTACCCATCAAGCTTTCTTTTTTCCCCTCCTCGTCTCCTTTTTTTTCGGTCAGGTTGTTTGGGAGGGTGTCCACTAAAGCGGCGACCTCTTTGAGAGTAGCTTTGTCATCATCCTTTTTCATAATCCAAGTTGGCAAGAGGCTTACGAACCCCCGTTCATAAGGTTAGCTCTTGCTCGTTTTATTAATTGCCTTTGCGTAAGCATTCCCGCTTTGGCGGGGCAGGCATGGCAGTCATTATACACAAAGAGGAACTAAGGGCAAATTCTTATCCATTACAGTATGCTAGTTTTCTGATTTACCCCAGCACCTTGAATACCCCGCGCTTGTACGTTAGGGTTCGGATGGTCTTGCCGCATGGTTTAACGCCCCGCGGTCAAGGTGCGGGGGCTTTACTATTTTCCATTTTCTATTTACTATTCTCCCTATGATTATCACATACTTAGGTTTTGAGGCTTTCAAAATCCAATTCGGAGAGACGGTTATAGCGGTTAATCCAGTTTCCAAAAATTCCAAACATAAGAGCAGTCGTTTCGGCGCCGATATAGCACTCGTCAGTCTTAATGACAAAGATTTCAACGGTTTGGAAAACGTAAAACACGGCGAGAGGGAGCCGTTTGCCATTACCGGTCCGGGAGAATACGAGATCAAAGGAATTTTTATCAAAGGTTTTAAGGGCGAATCGCGTTACAACTTACCGGCCAATTCCAAAGAATCCAGAATCAATACGATTTACAGCATTTCACTTGAGGGTATGAATCTTTGTTTTCTGGGAGCGCTTGATTCCAAAGATTTGCTGGGAGAAAACAAAGAAGCTTTGGACGATATTGATGTTCTGTTTGTGCCGGTAGGGGGAGAAGGCGTTATTTCGTCGGCGCAAGCCTATGAACTGGCGGTCAAACTTGAGCCGAGACTGATAATTCCCTCTCATTTTGAGAATACCAGCGACAAGAATCTTAAAGTTTTCCTCAAAGAAGTGGGAGAAGAAGGAACAAAGCCGGTTGAAAAATTAACTCTTAAGAAAAAAGACCTTGAAGGGAAAGAAGGGGAAATCCTCGTTCTTGCTCCGCAAGCATAATCTTAATGCCACGAATAATAATGCGAATGCCGAGAATCGCGAATAAAATGAATTAAACTATTTACACATTCGTTATTTGCGGCATTTGGATACCATTTCTATATTAGGATTATATTTTTATGCTGGATTTTATAGAGCGACTCCGGAAGAAACCCGTTGCTTACAGAAAACGTTTTTTGTTTTTGAGTACCAGTATTATCACGGGGATTATTTTTATTTTTTGGCTCTTAAGTTTTAACGCCAACATGGACATTGATGAGGTTGACAGTTTGGCTTTGGAAAAGCAGTTAAGGCCGATTGATGAAATTCAGGCGAATATCGCGGATTTTTATAGTTTGGTCAAAAAAATAGGCAATGATATTTTCGGTGGGAACGCAACGACTTCTCCGGAGCAACTTCCCTAAGACTAAGAAGTAGGAGTAAAAAATTTCGCTTCACTTTTAACCTTTAATTTGATACAATTCCTGAGTTATGGCCGACCAAAAAGAGCCAAAAAAAGAACCGCAAAAGGAGCATAAAGGCGTTCTTTCACGCAACATTTCAACCGAGATGCGCGAGTCGTATTTGGACTACGCCATGTCGGTTATTACCTCCCGAGCTTTGCCCGATGTTCGCGACGGTTTGAAACCGGTACATCGCAGGATTCTTTACACTTTGCACGAGCTCGGGCTTTCCGCTGGCGCTAAAACCCGCAAGTCCGCGAAAATTACCGGAGATGTTACCGGCAATTATCATCCCCACGGCGATGTAGCCGTTTACGAGTCAATGGTAAAAATGGCTCAAGATTTTTCCATTCGTTATCCGCTGGTCATCGGTCAAGGAAATTTTGGTTGTTTTACGAAAGATACAAGAGTTCGCCTTAGTGACGGAAGGTCTTTATCTTTTGGAGAACTTGTTGAAGAGCAAGCGCAGGGAAAAACCAATTATACTTTTACTGTAAACGACAAAAGGGAAGTAGAAATAGCTCGGATTATCAGCCCGCGGTTAACTAAGAAAAACGCCGAACTCGTTCTTGTTACGCTTGATAGCGGAGATCAGATAAAATGCACACCCAACCATAAGTTTATGACAAAGGGGGGCAGTTACATTGAAGCCGAAAATCTTCAACGCGGCATTTCGCTCATGCCTTTATATACTCGGCTTTCAACGAATATGGATAGTCCGCTTTCTGATATGGAAGGATATGAAATGATTTATCAACCAAAAAGCGGTTTGTGGGTTTTTAGCCATCATTTAGCCGATATTTATAATCTTGCTTTAGGCGCATATGCCGAAAAAGACGGAAGAGTGAGACATCACCAAGATTTCAATAAGTTGAATAATTCTCCGGATAACATCAGGAGGATGCAATGGCTTGATCATTGGCGCTTACATTCGTCTTTGACTCGAAATAGGCACAAGAATGATTCAGAGTATGTTCTAAAATTGAAAAAAGGCAGAGAAATATTTTGGAATAATCCGGCTAACAAAGCAAAAATCGCGAAGCGGATCTCAGAAAGAAATTTGGAAAACTGGCGCAATCCTGTCTACAGAGAAAAGATGCGAAAGTTTTTGAGCGATGTGAATAAAGAATTTATACAAAATCATCCGGAAAAGCGTTTGGAGTTAAGTAGACGAGCAACCGCCACTCTTAAGCGATTGTGGCAGAATCCAGAATATCGATTGACAATGCGCAGGAAGATTATTAAAGGCAATAAGAATCGTATTACCAATAAAACAGGAAAGTTAAAATTTGATAAAATCTGTCGGCGTGTTTTTGAAAAAGGAGCTTTTTTGTCACCGGGAACATACGAAGAAGCTAGGTTGGAATTGTATCCGAACAAAGCGGCGACCGGTTGGATTTTAGGCGTGGAAAAATATTACGCGGGGGATTCAAAACGCGTTCAGGCTGAACTTCTTTCAAATCACAAGGTTGAAAAAGTTGAACGTCTTTCAGAGCGACAGGATGTTTATGATTTGACTATTGACAAAACTCACAATTTCGCTTTGGCGGCCGGTGTTTTTGCGCACAACTCCATAGACGGCGATCCGGCGGCGGCGCCTCGTTACACCGAAGCAAAAATGTCTCGGTTGGCGTCGGAGATGCTCAGGGACATAGAAAAAGAAACGGTTGAATGGAGGCCGAATTACGAAGGCACCAGAAATGAGCCAACCGTTTTACCCACGGCTATCCCGAACCTTCTGCTCAACGGCACACTGGGGATCGCCGTCGGCATGGCGACTAATATTCCTCCGCACAATCTTGGTGAATTGACGGACGCCACCGTTCATCTGATTGAACGCAAGGACGCGACCACCGAAGATCTTTTGCAATTTATCAAAGGTCCCGATTTTCCGACCGGCGGTATCGTTTTTGGCGCCAAGGATTTGATGCATGCCTACGGTAGCGGCAGAGGAGGAGTGGTTACCAGAGGAGAAGCGGAAATCGTTGAAAACAAAACTGGAGTTTTTCAAATTATCATCACCTCAATTCCGTATCGGGTGAACAAAGCCGAACTTATTATGCAGGTTGCCAATTTGGTCCGCGAAAAGAAAATTGAGGGCATTAAAGGCTTGCGCGACGAATCGGCGAAAGACATTCGCATCGCCATAGACTTGAAACAGGGTGCTTATCCGGAGAAAATTCTTAACTTTCTGTACAAGCACACTCAACTGGAAGAGTCGTTTCATTTCAATGTGGTGGCGCTTGTTGACGGTATTCCCCAAACGCTCTCTCTCAAAGCGCTTCTTGAAGAGTTTGTCGCTCACCGAGTGATTGTGGTTCGCCGTCGGACGGAATTTGATTTGCGCAAGGCGGAAGAGCGAGAACACATCCTTTTTGGTCTCAAAAAAGCCCTTGACCATATTGATGAAATTATCAAACTTATCAAGAAATCAAAGGATACGGCGGAAGCGCAGGCAAACTTGATGAAGCAGTTTAAATTTTCGGAAAGGCAGGCCACGGCCATTCTTGAGATGAAACTGGCGCGTTTGGCTTCACTTGAGCGCAAGAAAATTGAAGACGAGCTTACGGCGACGCAAGCTCTCATAAAATCTCTCAAGGAAATTTTGGCCAGTCCTAAAAAAATTCTTTCTATTATCAAAGACGAACTTAAAGAAATCAAGGCAAAATACGGCGACGAACGGAGGACAAAAATTATCAAGCAAGCCGCCGGTTCGTTCTCCGAGGAGGATTTGATACCGGATACGGAGAGCGTTTTGGTGCTTACTAAAGGCGGTTACATTAAACGCACCGACCCGGAGGAATACAGAAAGCAGAAGCGCGGCGGAGTGGGCGTCGTTGACCTTGATACCAAGGAAGAGGATTTTGTTACCACTTTTTTGACTACCACCACTCACAGCGACCTTCTGTTTTTCTCCGACAAAGGTAAAGCTTATCAGATTAAAATGTATGAAATTCCTGAAGCCAAAAGAGCCACTCGGGGTAAGTCAATTATGAATTTTATACCTCTTTCCGACGAAGAAAAAATAACCAGTATTTTGGCAATGCCGAAGGAGATTAAGCAATCAACCCTTTCGCTTATGATGGTTACCAGAAGCGGCGTCGGTAAAAAAGTGGCAGCCAAAAACTTTCACGATGTCCGTCGCTCCGGTCTAATCGCCATCAAACTTCAGCAGAATGACCAACTGATCTCGGCTTCATTCGTGGAAAAGGGCGATGAATGCATAGTAGTTACTAAGAACGGCCAATCCATCCGTTTTAAAGAAAGCGATATCCGTGAAATGGGACGGAATGCCGGAGGGGTGAGGGTTGTCCGTTTAAAAAAGAACGACGCGCTTGTCGGCGCCGATGTCATCAAAAAAGCCCACAAAAATCCGGCGTTGCTTGTAATTATGGAAAATGGTTACGGCAAGAAAACTTTGCTTAAAGAATACAAGGTTCAAAAACGCGGTGGTTCTGGCATCAAGACCGCTAAAATTAACGGAAAGACCGGAGCACTGATGGCTTCAAAAGTTATTGACGAAACGGAAACGGAAGAAGTCAAAAACCAAGGTCGAAGTTACAAACAGATACATCGAGGGACTCTATTATTATTTCAAGGTCTCGAGTAGAGACATACCTCGCAGCTCTGCTGCGGGGTAGTTGATTAAGCAATACTCTAAACATTAAAGGTTGGGTGGTCCTATAGAAAAAATGTTATTCAGTGAAATGGGTGAGGGGGTGATGATTTTTATATTCACTTCGCTCATTAAAAATCTATCATGTTTTCCGACCCTAAAAAAAACATAGAGCAATTCGGACTTCAATCCGGCTCGGTTGTCGCTGATATTGGTTCGGGAGCCGGTTTTTACACTTTCGCCGCCGCCCGCGCGGTTGGAAGGCTGGGCAGGGTTTATGCCATTGATGTGCTGAAAGAGATGCTTCAAAAGATTAAAAACGAAGCGGAGCGAAGCGGACTAGGTAATATTGAAGCTTTGTGGGGCAACATTGAAAAAATTGGCGGTAGCAGGTTGTCCGATGCTTCGGTGGACGCGGCGCTTGTTTGCGATACTCTTTTTCAAATAGTCAACAAGGGTGCTTTTTCTCTTGAGGTCAAAAGAATTCTGAAACCCTTGGGCAGAGTGCTGATAGTTGATTGGAGTGAGTCCTTTGGTGGCATTGGTCCGCAACCGGAACACGTCTTCGCTTCGGATGTTGCTCGCTCTTTGTTTGAAAAAGCCGGATTTAAATTTGAACGGGAGATTTCCGCCGGCACCCACCACTATGGTCTTATTTTTCGTATAATTTCGTATATTTGTATAAATTTTTCGTATCATTATGAAGATTACCCCTTTTCAAGCAATCGTTCTGGTGATTTTTGGGGCAGCGCTTGTCGCCGGCATTATTATTCTTGCCACTACTCAAAGCGGCGGTAAAAAAAATAATCTTCCGGTGGTTATTTGGGGAACTATTTCCGACGATCATTTTAGAAATGCCGTTGAAGATATTACGGAAGGCAATTCCGGTTATAAAATTACCTACATTGAGAAACGGTCGGAAAATTTTGACCAGGAGTTAGTGGAAGCGCTCGCGTCAGGGGTCGGTCCGGATGCCATTTTATTTCCGCATGATTTGATTATGAGGCATAGGGATAAAATTTTGTTTTTGCCTTACAGCTCCTTACCCGCTCGAACATTCAAAGATACCTTTATTCAGGAAGGCGAGCTTTATTTGGATAGCGGGGGAATTATTGCTCTGCCTTTTTCTCTTGACCCTTTAGTGATGTATTGGAATCGTGATTTACTGATAAAAGGAGGTTATGCTTTACCCCCGAAATCTTGGGATGAATTTATCACTATGGTTCCCAAACTTACCGTTAAAGACATCAATCTCAATATTCTAAAAAGCGGAGTCGCTTTGGGGGAGTTTCGCAATATCGCCAACGCCAAAGAGATTATTGCGGCTTTTTTGATGCAAACAGGCAATCCCATTACCGTATACGGAGAAAAGGGTTTTGACTCAAGGCTTTACCCCGCAACCTTGGGCAGTATTGGAGCTATTAATTTTTATACCGATTTTGCCAATCCGGTGAAGCCTGATTATTCCTGGAATCGGGCGCTTCCCAATTCTCTTAATATGTTTGTTTCCGGCGACTTGGCTTTTTATTTCGGCTTCGCTTCGGAGATTTCAATGATTCGTGATAAAAATCCGAATCTCAATTTTGACGTTACCTTTTTTCCGCAACCTAAAGGAGCGTCTGTGCCGGTTACTTTTGGACGGATGTATGGGTTGGCTGTTCTAAAAAGTTCCAGGAATAGCAGTGGCGCTTTCCAAGCTATTATGGCCATAACAGGCAGAGGTCCCATCGGCCGTTTGAATCAAGTTTCGGGGCTTCCGCCGGTTCGCCGCGATATGCTTAATACCAATCCAAGCGATCCGTATCAATCTATTTTTTACAATTCCGCCATAAGAGCTCGCGGTTGGCTTGACCCTAACCCAGTTGCTTCAAAAACAATTTTCCAGAATATGATAGAATCAGTCACAGGGGGGGAGCTTGAAGCGGGCCGGGCGATTGAAACTGCCGGAAAGAGTTTGCAAGGTTTGTTTAGGAGGTTTTAAAATAGTTAAAAGTTGAAAGTTGCAAGCTTGGGATTGTAAGAAAGGGGAAATAATACAAACCAAGATATTTTTTGTTTCGTTTTACTAAAATCTTAGAATCTGACAATTTACAACTACCATGAAGGGAATAATTTTTGTCAGCGCCATAGCTATTATTTTAAGCCTGTATTCGGCGATGCCGGTTGTTGTCGTAGCCCAGGCAGGTCTTATTCCTTGCGGTACGGAGGATGTCTTGGACAACAAAACCGGAACCGAGACGGTTGACCGTAAAGGGGACGGTGTTGTTGACAAACCTTGCGGCTGGGACGACTTTATTACGCTTGTCAGCAAAGTTGCCAATTACCTCATTATTCTCGGAGCGGCGTTTTCAGCGGTGGCTTTCGGCTGGGCCGGTTTTCTGATGATGACAGCGGGCGGAGAAATGGGTAAAATAGAGAAAGCCAAATCAATTTTCGGTAAGGTGCTGGTCGGTTTTCTTTTGATGCTTTCTGCTTGGCTCATTGTCCACGCCATCAATGCGGGTCTTCTTGCTTCAGACTTTATTAATTCAAGTGAGGTGAAGCCGCTATAAGCTCAAAACTTCAAACGCAAAATTTAAAATAGCAGAGGGGATTTTTTTGCTTTACACTTTACACTTTAAACTTAATTTCGTGTCCATCAAATCCATCAAGTTATCCATTTTTACGACAGTCAACGCGTTAGTACTGGGCGTTTTTGGCGTTGCTTATGCCAATGTTTGCCAGGGCAGTGACCCAAATTGTTCCACTATTCCAAATCCTCTCGGTTCTACCAACACGCTAGCCGCGTTCATTGCTCTTCTTCTTGACACTATTTTTCCGATAGCGGGCGTCGTTGCCGTTTTTTTCTTGATATATTCCGGTTTTCTAATGGTTATGGCTGGCGGTAACGAGGAAAAATTAAGCAAAGCCAAAACGGCTTTTCTCTGGACGGTTATCGGCATCGCCATTCTTCTCGGCGCCAAAGTTCTTTCGGCGGTTATATGCGGTACCATAAAGCAGTTGGGCACGGCTGGTCTTACGTGTCCAACCCCTTAAAATACAAAAATACGAAATGGATACAAATATACGAACAAATACGAAATGGGGGTGTGTACTAAAGTCGGTTTTCGTAAACTTTCGTATATTCGTACTTTTCGTATTTTCGTATGGCCTGTTTCCACTTTTCACTTTTGCGCAGTGGAAG
>Ga0075959_104_pt1 | contig 25015 bp, 16 predicted proteins | sample RifGroA2_FD_67954 | JGI IMG/M metagenome (GOLD analysis project Ga0075959, IMG submission 67954) | Parcubacteria bacterium GW2011_GWA2_44_15 | reverse complement strand
TTTTAAGAAAAAGCGGGTGTAAAATTTAGGAACTTTATTTTGGTTTGAAATCTTTTTTAACTCACTCTTTCAACATATTCACCAGTTTCTGTGTTTATTCTGGCGGTTTCGCCTTCGTTTATAAACAACGGAGCATTGATAGTCGCTCCGGTTTCAAGCTTGACCTGCTCGGTACCGCCTTTTGCAGTATCGCCTTTGACGGCTAGCATCGGTGGTGCTAGTATAATTACATGAGTACCATTGTTTTGAAAAAAGCAGAATACGAAGCATTAAAAACCCGTGCTGATGCCTATGATCGGTTTGTTTTTGCCATGCGTGAAGATATTTTTTCTCAACCTCCCACTCAAAGTCGCACTAAAATCCTCTCTGAATTAAAAAAAACGGGACACTATAACAAAGCGTTCCTTGCAAGTCTCGCTCGCGGTCTCAAGCGCTCCTCGCATTTCATCTCATAACCGCCGTCATGAAGATACTCCGATTCCATCAAGAACTTGTTGAGTATCTTATCAAGCGCGGTTTGGTAAAGAAATTTGAAAAACAATCGAAACTTTTCACGGCCAACATCAATCATCCCAGTCTTGGGGCGGAACTGCTTGAACCAAAGTACCTGCGCATTTTCAGTTTTCGTCTTGACCGGAAGTATCGAGCAATTTTTATCTTTCGCGCCCACGAAACAATCGAAACAATCGAAATAATTGATATCAATAACCACTATCGGAAATAACCCCTAAAAACTCCCGAGGTTTAGCCTCGGGAGTTTTTCTTTTCCGCGTAAGTCTGCGGAGCGCGTGTTCCTACACGCGCTCAACGTATTCTCCCGTTTCTGTATTGATTCTTATCACCTCGCCTTCACTAACGAACATTGGAACATTAACCGTCGCGCCCGTTTCAAGAGTGACAATTTTCGTGCCTCCCTGCACGGTATTGCCTTTTACCGCATCTGCTGCTTCGGTTACTTTGAGTTCCACTTTAATCGGTAGTTTAAAACCGACATGGCGGTCTTTGAAGGTTAGAAGTTCAACAATGGTATTAGCTTTTATAAACTTCCCTTGGGGACCAACCAAATCTTTTTTCATTGAGAAACGTTTGGATGGGTCATTAGGTTCCGAAAACCAGCATTCTCCGCGATTATTGTAAAGATATTTTGCTTCCCGAGCGTCAATTTCGGCTTCTTCCACTTTTTCGGATACATGGAATGAGATTTCTTTTACTGAACCGTTAATAAGATTTTTTAACTTAGTGGCATTGACCGGCTTTCGTTGTTGCTTGCGGAACACATGAGAAGACAAGACCTCGTACGGTTCATTTTCATAGACAATATACTTTCGCTCTTTGATTTCGTTGTATTCCAAAAGGGACATAGTTTAGATTTAGTTGTTAGTTTCCGATTTTTAATAATGGAGGATATGTTAATCTATCTTTTGATTAAAGGCAAATTTTTTACGAGAGCGTTATTGACCGTTCTGATTTTTTGTGTAAGATAGTTTACGGAACCGCTGAACAGAAAATCCCAAAATCATGAACTTTACAACCGTTGGTGACACGCTCAAGGTGTCAGGAATCACCGAACTTAGCGACAGAACCAGCAAACTTTTCATAGATGAGGTGCGGGCTAACCTTACAGAGGCGCAGACGGTGATTGAGGTAGATCTTTCGGGGGTCAGATATTTGGATAGTTGTGGTCTCAGCACTCTGATTTCCCTCCACAAAACCGCCTGCTCTCGCAACGGCTCTGTGCGCCTGCTCAATCCGACGGACACCGTTCAACAGTTACTTGATATCACGCGAATGCACAGGCTCTTTGAAATTGTTAAGACTTGAAACTGCGGAGCAGTAATCGGACCGCATGGTTTTCCACCAGCGGTCTTTTTCTTTTTGATTTTTTACTCTTTTAATTTCTCCCTAATCTGCTTTAGAATTTCGTTTGCGGTTTTAGAATTTTCTTTAAGAAACTGTCTTGCCGCGTCGTAGCCGCGGCCGAGTTTTGTTTCATCCGTTGAAACCTTGGCGGAGGCAGATTGAACAATCTCATAAGAACCGCCGGAAGATTTTTTAATCAAGCCGAATTTTTCGCCGAGTGCTAAAATTTCGCCCTCGCGAGAAATACCTTCGTTATACATCAAATCAAATTCCGTTTGGCGGAACGGTGCAGCTACTTTGTTTTTCACCACCTTGACGCGCACGCGGCCGCCCATCACTTCATCGCCCTTTTTAATCTGGGCGATGCGACGGATGTCCAGCCGCACGCTGGTGTAAAATTTGAGAGCTTTTCCGCCAGGGGTGGTTTCAGGGGAGTTGCTGACTAAACAACCATCGGCAAAGTAGTTGCGATTGCTCGCAACACTTATGTCAAACCGTTGCCCGCTAATAGATTGTCCGTCTCGATAAGGAACACGCGGGCGGATTTCCTTGATGCGCATTGGTCGCAATAGTTGGCTTTGCCGAGACTGTTGCGGTTCGGATTGATGATAACGGTTATGGTATTCTCTCGGAAGTTTGTATTCCATTGAAGTTGGCACGAAAGGCGCTATAAGTTCAAAAAACTTCTTAGATTCTGTAACGGAAAAATTAAGTACTTGATAATCGCCGCACTTGCGCCACCTTGGCTGGACATTGAATCGCGCAAAAATTCGGTCAATACGATCACGGCTTTCCGGCTGGTCACCAAAAGCGTTTGTGTAGAGTGCCACCCTTGGGCGCCGTTCGTACACTTTATCTTTCCACGGGCTGGTACCTGTCTGTAGAGAGCCGTCGCCGCAATACCACAACGCAATCATGCGAGGCGTTATCTGATCTACTACAAATTCTGGAACAATTTTTTTTCGTTTTGGGTAAAACAATCCGTGTAAATCTCCGAGGCGTAGCAGGTGTTTGGTTTCGACGATGGCGTTACCGCGCGCATTTTCAGTCACCACATTGCTTGTGATATCTCCAAGTTCGGAGGCCAGCCAGGAAACATATGCCGATTGTTTCGGTCCGTGTTCTTCTCGAAAATACGCTGTTTGCTCATTAAACTTCTTGATGTTCCCGTCCCCGAGGAGGGAACCAATTATAATTTCCTCTTGCTGCGGGGTGAGAGAGGTGTCAGTTATATGCACAGATATTTCATCACCCGCTTTAAGTTTTCTTGCTTTTTTCCATCCCTGTGGCGTGTAAATTTTATGATCGGCAGTGCAAGAGAAACCGCGCCTGCCGTTACCCGTGTGATTTTGGATGAAGAATTGGAGAAAACAATCAGTTTCACCGTTTATGTGCCAGTCGGTAATTGGTTGTGGTTCCACACACTTCTTTTCAAAATTATATGAGAGTACGTTAACTTCCTTTGTCTGGTTTACTAATTTTCCAATATTTTCCTTTGTGCCATCGGCAAGCAATATTTTAGTATCATATGAAAAGCAACCAAACATCACGCCGATTTGCATTCTGATTTGATTGATAAAAATCACAATTGTTTTTGAACGAGCGACGATGGCAGTGAGTTTGCGGAGCGCCTGCGACATCAAACGGGCTTGCTTGCCGACATGTTGGGCGCCCATATCGCCCTCAATTTCGTCTTTTGGAGTCAAAGCCGCCACTGAATCAATAACCACGACATCTATTTTCCCCGAGCGCACCAATGATTCCACGATTTCCAGCGCTTGTTCGCCGGTGTCCGGTTGGGAAATTAAAAGCTCGTCAATTTTCACGCCGATTTTTTTTGAATATTCCGGGTCCATGGCGTGTTCGGCGTCAATGAAAGCGCAAATGCCGCCTTTCTTTTGGGCTTCGGCCACCACGTGAAGGGACAAAGTTGTTTTTCCGGAACTCTCCGGGCCAAAAATTTCAATAATCCGGCCGCGAGGAAGACCCCCGACACCCAAAGCAGAATCTAAGCCGATGGAACCGGTTGAAATTGCATTTACATCGACACGAGGTTTGTCGCCCAGCTTCATAATAGAGTCATCGCCAAACTTGGTTTTAATAGCGTTGAGGGTATCCTCAATATTTGCACCGACTACCTTTGCTTCTTTTTCTTTTTTTGGTTTGCCGAAGGCCATGATTGATTTTCTTGAGCGAAGCGATTAGAAAACCATCACCCCGTTAAGCCGTTAAGTAAAAATCGTTCTGACGATTTTTCTCCGCCCCGCCCGCAACAGGCGGGGCGGACACTTAACCGGGGTAATAGAAATATATTCTCTTCGTTCGTTATTTTAATTAATAATTTTCTTTCGATTTTTGAATTTGCCGTAAAATGTCCCGATGATAAACCCTACAACAGTTCCTCCGATAATAAATTCTACCAATAATTTATTTATTCTATTTGCATCGCAATTCCACTGGAAGCAATCAGTACTGATATTCGGCCAAAAGTAAAAATACCACGATACAGTTGAAATTGTCATTGTCGCTACAAATGCAATTGCTCCTCCTTTTACCCAATACGGCCAATTTTTCCAGTTCATTTTTTATTTATTTGTTAAACCAACTTTGTGTTCAACCAGAGAAAGGCGCCGTTCGTGCTCGCGCAGTGCCCTTTGCATGGCACTTGAGACATGAACTAGAGGGCCAAGGGTTTTCTCAATAGCATCAAGACGACTGTCAACTGTTTGCAGTTTGCTGTCTATGTTAAAAAGCGTCAATTCAGTTTTTTTCTTGAAATCAACCATTTCCTCCTTGAATTCTCCAAATTCTTCTTTTGAAACTGTGTTAGCAAACCCACGGTTGGTTATGATCGCCAAATCTTCAACTGCTTTATCCAGATCACCTTTTGTCGCCACTCTTTCAAGGGTCTTGGCAATAGTTTCAAGAGTCACTTTTTCAATTTTTGACTTTTTCTTCATACAGATATTATATCACGGTGCTAATGGGGTTGAGCTTGCAACTATTTCTTTTTCAGGTTCTTTGTACACCAACTCCAAAGTTTTTTCCACTTTTTTGCCAAAGCGGTCCAAAGCTTCAATGGTAAGTATATTATAGCCTGGCAGAAGCAACAATTTTTGGTTGAAATCACCCTTTGAGTCCACGAAAATACTGGCATCGTTCAGCATAATATAGGCGATATTTTGGGCGTTACCGGAAATAACAACCGGGGCTTCCGAGAGCACACTGCCATCTTTCGGCTCCCTTATGGTCACTTGCGGTCCATGCAAATATTCCCGTGATTGTCCATAGGCATAGAGGCCAATGCCAGCCACAATTAAACCCATAAAACAGACACCCAAAAGAAATTTCGCGTTTGTGATCATTTGTGATCATTGATGTGGTTCCTCTTCCATTTCCGTTTGAGATTCTGTGTCCATTTTCCCTCCTATCACTTCGCGGGGTCTTGCGCCGTCAGCCGGTCCGATAATACCGCGTTCTTGAAGCAAATCCACGAGCCGAGCCGCCCGAGCGTAACCCACTCGCAGTTTGCGCTGAATGTACGATGTTGAGGCTTTACCCGCTTTGATAACTTCCTCGCGAGCCTGTTCATACAAATCGTCATCCACATCTTCATCATCTCCAAAACTTGCTTCAAAAATGGCATTTTTGTCGGCTACCGCCTCGGGAGTGAGATTGAGCTCGCTAGGCACGCCATCATCGTAGTTATTCTTAAGATAACTGACCACCTTTTTTACTTCGGTTTCGCTGATGTAAGCGGATTGGATTCTTTGAGGTTTTGACATCTCGCTTCCGAGGAACAGCATGTCACCGGCGCCCAAAAGTTTTTCCGCGCCGCCGGTATCAAGAATGGTTCGCGAATCAATTTGCGAAGAGACCTGAAGAGCAATGCGTCCCGGAATATTGGCTTTAATCAGTCCGGTAATAACATTTACCGAAGGTCTCTGCGTGGAAAGAATCAGGTGAATGCCGACCGCCCGGCTCATTTGAGCCAATCTGACTATGGCGGCTTCAAGTTCTCGAGGATAGGTGGACATTATATCCGCGAGCTCATCAATCACGATGATAATATACGGCATTAGCTCCGGCATTTTCATATCGGCCTCGCTCTCTCCCGCCGATTGTTTTTCCAACTTTTTAAGTTCAGGTTCAAGCACATTTTTGTGGTACGACTCAACATCTCGAACGGATTCCGATTCCAGGATATCGTATCTCCGTTCCATTTCTTTGGCCGCCCATTTCAGGGCCAGGATGGCTTTTTTTGCTTCAGTTATGACCGGGGTAAGCAAGTGGGGGATTTTATTATAAAGCGTCAGCTCAACCCGTTTTGGGTCAATCATAATGAACTTGATGTTCTCCACCGAATTTCTGAACAGAAGGGAGGTGATGATGGTGTGAATAGTTACGCTATTATGATTTACAAAACCGTTACCAACAAAGGAATTTGACCCGGGAACTTCAAAGTCATACCCTTCTCCGACAGTTTTTTCTATTTTTACCACTTTAGCCCAGTAAAAATTATCCTTGTGTATTTCAGACACTTTTTTGTAATCGTCGGATTCAGCCAGCGACCCATAAAAGTTGAGAATTTTTTCCAAAGTTTCATAAGAAGGATTTCTTAATCCACTGCTGTAACTTGCCAAACTTCTAAAGGCGTATTTGGGAACAAGGGCACCTTGTTGGTAGTTCCACCCCTTGTTGGTTAATCGTGCGAATATTCCGCGATACGTCAGAGATAATTTTTTGAGAACTGATTTTAGGGTTGGAATAATGTTTTTATTGGTGTTTCTGCGTAGCGCGAGCAGTAGTTTTGCTTTCTCTTTCTCTTCGTCTGTCAAAAATCCGATTTCTTTTGCATAAGCGACAAATTCACCTCCATAAACAGCAAGCCGCCAATAGTTATTTTCCGGATAGTTTTTTACTTTTTTCGAATGAACGGAACTCACAATGCCAAAATTAAGAAGTACAATCTGCAACTGCCTTAAAAGCTTTTCAGTTGCCAATGTTATTTCAAGCCCTTTCAGAGCGGAAATATGACCATCATTTCTTATTAACCCTCGGATAAAGGATTTAATAACTTCAGGACCGGATTCACGAATTGATTTTGGGATTTCTTTCTCGCGCGCCCCGACGGGTTTTAAGCCAAGATGTGTCAGAAAACCCTTCAAGTGTTTGCTGTTAACAACAATGTCTTTTGCTTTATCGCTTGAGCCGGATTTGGCGATAATCGGCGCAGTGATGTCGAAGAGGTTTCTTAAGAGTTCTACATACACGTCAAGTACTTCTTTGTTGGCCTGGGTATACACAACCCTGTTCTTAACGGTTAAACCGCCATCCGCGGTGAGTAAACCCATAAAGAGTCCTAGCTTAGGAGTCATTCGTGTCGGGGTTTTTATCTCCCGGGCTTTATTTGTTTTGTTGAGCGCTGGCGTAAAATTAATCTGTTTATCTTCACCGAATAATTTTGACCCTCGCGAAATTGCCACATACTCTCCGATTCGTATGTTTCCGCCATTTTGCCATGCCATAGCGCCGTCTCTAATGACCCACAAAGGATGTTCCTCGGTAACTTCTATGGATAAGCCTTCCGCGGTTGTAATTTTATAAAAATCACAAATGCCGTTGTTGTAGTTTTTACTGGTTGTTTCCAGTCCGTCTCTCGTTGCTACTCGCAATGAATAATCAATCTCTGAGTTTAAAGGGAGCGGACATAATTCTTCAAATGTGAGAACACCCTTTTCGCTGAAGACGTACGTATCTTTGCCACAGGTTTTACCAGAACCCGTCGTGCCGGCAATGAGAAGGTGTGGCATTTTCGCTAGGTTGGCAAAATGCGATTTACCGGAAATACCCTTGCCGAGAGATATCAACAATGATTTTTCAGATTTTTGATATTCCTCGCTCGCGAGAAGGGTGGCTAGTCCAACGATCGATTTGGTGGTGTTTGGAATTTCAATACCGACAAGAGATTTTCCCGGAATCGGCGCTTCTATGCGAAGGGGGTGGGCGGCGAGAGCCAGGGAAAGGTCGTTTTGCAGAGCAACAATTCTTGACAATTTAACCCCCTCGGCCGGTTTCAGGGAATAGCGAGTGACCGAAGGTCCGATTGAAATTTCATCCATCTCTACATTAATGCCGAAATTTTGAAGCGTCCTTTTGATAATGTTTTTGTTGGCGTTGATGTCGCCGACGACCGGTTTGCCCTTATCTCGTTCCAAAAGCGAAAGCGGAGGAGGGCTAAAAACTTTCCCCGCGTTTTTAAACATAGAAGGAGAAGTTTTTTTATTGAACGCGATTTCTTCCGATTGGCCGATACCATTTTCCCTACCGTCTTTCTTGGCGGTATTTTTACGGTCAACCTTTTCTTGAAGTTTTTGTTTTTCTTCCGGCGTTGCGTTGTTTATTTCTTCCGTCGGTGGTGGCAGCCAATCTTCATCGGAAGCGGTGTCAGTCAAAGTTTCATTCCGATCGGCTCCTTTAAAACGTAATTTTTTCCACCACCGAATAAGTGGTTCAACAGTGAATTCCGTTTCAAAAATGATGATGATAGAGATTACGAAGATAGCTCCCAGGACAATGATACTGGCGTAAGTGTCAAAGAGTTTAAGCAGTGGTGTTGAAATCAAAGAGCCAATAGCACCACCTTTACCCGGTATATTAACCTCGATTATTCCCAGTCCGGCTAGAAGAAATAAAATCGAGCTTGCTATTTTGACGGTAGGGAAACTATGTTTAAGCGTTTTTAAAAAAGTGATACCAAGCATTACAAATACGATAGGAACTAGGAAATAACCAAAACCTAACAAGAATTTAAACCATCTATAGGTGGTCTCTCCGACAAAACCAGCTTTTCCAAACGAAGCAAGGGTGAACAGAACAGACACGACAAAAAAAATTATCGCCAATATTCCTTGTTTTGTACCTTCGGGGATATCTCTCCAAATCCGAAAAAATCCTTTTTTGCCAGTGTCAATATTGTTTCTTGTGTTTTTACTCATGATTAATTTGGATAGAAATACTCATACATAATATCACAACATATCATTACTATACGAAATTATGAACCGAACATTTTGCGAAATAATACCAATCTATATGAATACAGATTGAGTTTTCGCCTATAACGGCGAACATTTAATCGTTCCATAGACTCGTGAATTGATAACCGCTTTACATTTAAAACACTTGAGCTTATAGTGTATCTATAAGACATAATATGACTCTAAGAAACCAAAAAATTTTTAGGGGGGTATAAAGGACACATAAAAGACAAATGGACTCTAAAAAAGACACTAATACTTCTTTCGGTTCTCAAGATTCAAAAAATATCGTTGTTTTCAAGCTATTTGAAAAGGACAATTATCTTCTTTTTGTTTATAAGAAGTCGGAGCGTATCGTATCTGCCCTATATCTTGTCAGTAATCTTTTGCCGGACGCGGAGCCAGTTAAGTGGGAATTTAGAAACATCGGCGTCAAAATGATTTCTCAAATGTTGTCTTTAACATCCAATCCCCTGTTGAAATCCGAGGTGGCATACCGTCTTAATGTGGATTTGATCAAGCTACTATCACTTCTTGACATTTCTAATGTTGCAGGTCTTATTTCCGAGATGAATTTTAATGTTCTCAAAAAGGAACTTGAGCATTTGATTGAAACCTTAAACATAAAAGGTGTTTCTCAATCACCGCATACGGGTAAAAAAAATCTTTTTGACAGGGAATTTTTTGCCGTTTCTTCCGAACAACTGACTCCGGGTTTTACTTCTGCATCGAACATTTCTTCACATAACCCATCATCCCCAAACCGCGAATCCGTTAATCAGAACCGGTATTTGCATACATGGTCCGATGCCAGTCAGTTACTGCAAGGGTTTAGTAAAGGACAATCTAAAGGACACATATATATAAAGGACAAAGCTAGGCGTGGTTCACACGGTGTTGGTGATAAATCTGGTACCGTTCATAAAAATGTTACGAGTCGGCAGAGCGTGATTATTGAAATGTTGAAGAGTAAAAACAGTCTTACAATTAAAGATTTTGGTTCGGTTATCAATGATTGCAGTGACAAAACAATACAGAGGGAATTGTTAAAGCTCGTAAAATTCGGTGTCCTTAAGAAGGATGGCGAGAGACGTTGGAGCCGTTATTCTCTTTTGGGGCTTTAATATACTTAAATTCCAAGTTAATTGTGGTTGTGAACTACCGCAAGACCGCAATCGGGCGCGATACCGCACCGCTTGCGGTGCGGCGGTTCATTACAAATTTAGCCAAACATCGTAAATCATAGGTTTTTTGTGACATTTTATAGCAAAGCAACATTAAGAGCTCCTTGCGACCGAATTATTGACTTTTTATATTGGTTTATGCAATAATGCTTGAGTTGGATATTTCCAAGCAAAATTAAAAATTAGCCTCAAATTAAGGCGGGTTTTGGAGTTATCCACATACAGGTTTTTGCAGCTTCCTTTTTAGGGGGTATAATTGCTTGAGGTACGGAAAAGTTGACTCGGTTATTTTAGTTTCGTGATAAGTCTGCTTTTTACGGATTGTTTCTCGGTACCCCAGACAGATTAGCTTGTCCATTGAAATTTTTATAGCGATTCATACAAGATAGAGAGGTAAAATTCAGAATTTCTTTTTCTTTCTCGGCTGATTTAAAGACTGAAATTCCAACAAACTTATCCAACTATACCCGCAATCCTTGTGTCGATGTATGAGGTTTGCGAGATTAGTGAAAGAAGTTAAAGATACAAGCAACTTTCAATTTTTTTAAAAAAATTTTGGCGGTTGTGCGTAAGTAAAGTGTAAAGTTTATAGTGTGAGATGTTCCGTTTTAAGTCGAAACCAAGAACACCGTCACTACAGCGTAATTTCCCTCCCGAAATTATCAGCTTTATTCGTTAAAAAATTGGTAGGGGAGTTATTAATTAGCAATTATATTATTTATGTATCAGATAAAATCTAAAACAAAGCGATTTGTCGCGGGTTTGCTCGGTGCTTCATTGGCATTAAGTTTTGCTTTCGCGGTTACCGTGAAAGCTGACACTGCTTCAGACCTTCAAGCGCAGATCAACAGCTTGCTCGCGACAATTAGCGCGCTTCAAGCACAACTTACGACGGTTCAAGGTGGATCGTCAACCACTGGGACAGGTTACACTTTTTCAAGTGACCTTACACTCGGTAGTTCAGGAGCGGATGTCATGAACCTTCAAAAGGTTCTTAACATGAGTTCTGACACTCAAGTGGCAAGTTCAGGCGCTGGATCTCCCGGACAGGAAACTTCAAAATTCGGTCCTCTTACAAAAGCCGCGGTGATTAAGTTCCAACAGAAGAACGGTATTTCCCCGGCAGTTGGTTATGTCGGACCGATCACCAGAGCTAAATTGAACTCAATGTCATCATCAAGCTCTACAACTACAACCACAACCACCACCACAACAACTTCCACCACATCAACAGTACCTGGTTGTACTTCAACTTCTGGCTGGAGCCCGACAACAGGTCAGTTGTGTTCCGGTTCAACAACCACAACAACGGTTCCGGTTGTTCCCGCAGGGTCTGGGTTGACCGTTTCAAGTCCGACCCAACCGGCGGTTACGATTGCTCCAAACGGAGCATCGCGAGTGCCGTTCACCAAGGTTACTTTGACGGCAGGAAATGACGGTGATGTTACCGTCAATTCATTGACGGTGCAGAGAACAGGTTTGGCTCAAGATGCCGCTTTCTCAAGCATCGTACTCATTGACGAGCAAGGTCTCCAAGTCGGTACTTCCAAGACCTTCAATTCAAACCATCAAACAACTTTGGGCGACCCATTCGTAGTACCGAGAGGCACTTCAAGGACATTGACCGTTGCTGGCAACATGCCAGCAAGTGGAAGTTCTTACGCGGGACAAGTGGCAACTCTTACTGTCGTAGGAGTAAACACTTCGGCGACAGTTTCCGGTTCGCTTCCGATCACAGGTTCCGCGCAGACGATCAACGCTTCGCTCACCCTCGGTACCGCCACTCTGTATGTTTCCCAATATGACCCGGCTTCAAACTTGACCAAGAACATCGGCGACACCGCTCTAAAGTTCTCCGGCATCAAGGTTACCGCCGGTTCAGCTGAAGATGTTACTTTGTGGTCAATCCGTTGGAATCAAACAGGTTCGGCAGGTTCAAGCGACCTTGCCAATCTTGTAACGGTTCTTGACGGCACTTCTTACCCGACTATCGCTTCCGCGGATGGCAAGTACTTTACGACTCTCTTCCCGAATGGCGTTGTCATTCAGAAGGGCTTCTCAAAGGAAATGTACATTCAGGGCGATATCGTCGGTTCCGGTTCAGCCAATCGCACTATAGAGTTTGACCTCTACAATGCGTCAGACCTATATCTTTCAGGCAATACTTATAACTTTGGAATCTTGGGTGCGGCCAATTCAACAGGCACTCTTACAAGCACTTCTCGTTCCAAGTTCACGACTTCCACTCCGTTCTACGGCGGTTCAACTATGACGATTAACGCCGGTACGGTTACGACTGTCGCTAAATCATCAACAGCCGCTCCGGCCGCGAACATCGCCATTAATGTTCCGAACCAAATCCTAGGCGCCTATGATGCCGATATCAAGGGTGAACCGGTTTCGGTTCAGAGCACGGTTTTCCACCTATCGTCAAATTCAACAGCCACTACCAAGGTTATTACAAGCGTCTCCTTGATTGACAAGAATGGTTCAGTGGTAGCCGGTCCGAAAGATGCCGCTGGCGTCAACGCCGCTGACGGTTCAGCCGGCGCCGCTGGCGACCAAACGGTAACTTTCACTGACACCATTACCTATCCCGTCGGTAAAGGCACTTACACTTTGGTCGGCAAGCTTCCCGGCGGTTCTACCGGTTACACTAACGGTTCAACCGTTATCGCTTCTACCACTCCGTCAGGTTGGGGCACGGTCAAAGGTCAGATTACCGGCAATACTTTGACTCTTACCAATGCCGTGTTCGGCATGAACACCATGACTGTTCGCACCGCCGCTTTGGCGATTTCCGCCGCGAACAATCCAGCAGCCCAGACGGTTGTAGCCGGTTCGCAGGACTTCCTCTTTACCAACTTGCAGTTTGACGCTACGCAGTCAGGCGAAGATGTTCGGGTTTCAACCATCCCGACTCACTTAACTTACACGGCTGGCGCAGGCAACGACATCAGTTCATGTCGGCTCTACGATGGCGCAACAAACCTAACGACTGGTTCAAATGTCGTCAATCCCGATACTACAGCAAGTTCGGCCGCTTACACCTTTACTCTTGACCAAGCTCTTGTGATTCCAAAAGGAACCGTCAAGACCATTGGAGTTAAGTGTAATGTGTCCGGCGCCGCTACGGCTTTCGTCGGTCACTGGGATATGAGCACTACTGATGTTGGCACTACGCTTTCGGTTACGGGTGTCGGTTCCGCAACTCTGACTGCCACTGGTGATAATTCCGGCACTTCATACACGATTGCTTCAGCCAATACCACAGGCGTTCCGGTCGCGGCTTACAGATTCAAGGCGACCAATGACGATGTTGACCTTCAGAGACTCGTCCTCACATTGACCAACACGGCTTCCAGCTCTTCATCTGATATTGTGTTGGCGCGCATCTTTGATGGTAATACCGAAGTTGGTCAAGCCACCTTTACCGGCGGTTCTACCAAAGCCACTTCAACCTTGAGTACTCCGGTTCGTTTGGTTCGCGATACTGATAAGGTTTTGAAGGTTAAGCTTGATTTGGGTTCAATCAGCAATTCATCGGCAGTTACGGTTTCCGGTCACTTGGTTAATGTTGACATTGATACCAACGATACGGCTGGTACTTACGGTACCGGTGTTGGTTCAGGCGTTCGCGTCAACTCTACGGGTAGCACCTCAATTGCTAGCACTGGAGTAAGAGTATTCAAATCTTACCCGACGCTTGCTCAAGACACGCTGACTGCTACCGGTCTTAGCGCTACCTCGCCTCTTCTCCGGTTTAAGGTTACCGCTGATGCCAAGGGTCCTGTTAACATCGCTAAGTTTACGCTTAGCATGGCGACATCATCAGTCGTTGTAGGCGGTGTCAACATCTTCGCGTTTAACAATTCCGACTACTCGTCATCTCCTCTTTCCGGGGTGAATAGCGGTGGTCAACTGATGACAACCAATGTTGATACGGCAAATTATGTCAGCAGTCCGACAATTGCTATATATCCGCAGACCATTGCAGGCGCCACTACGACTATTCAGGTCGCGGCTGGCAGTACCATGTACTTTGAAGTGCGAGCCAGTACGGTTACCACTTCAGGTACTAGCTATAATGTAGTTACTACCCTGAAAGGGGATACCGCATACCCATTGGTGAACAATACCTACTTCATGGGTACGGTAGCTTCAACCAGCGGTCTTGCAACCACTCCAAATCTTGACGGCGGAAGCAACAGTGCTCTTAACCGATTACTATGGTCGCCAAATAGCACGACCACTCCGACAGTCAATGATGTTGACTGGTCGAACGGACCCCCTCACTCTTTAAAAAGAGTGAGGGGGTTTTGCTTTACAAAAAATATCAAGGCTTCGCCTTGATATTTTCAGGTGAGTGCGTGTCCCCTGTGGATAGAACAACCCTTTTTGGTACTCGAGGTCGTGGCGAGATGGCTCTATCTCGTTTGGCCGAGACGAGAATCTTACAATCGTGTCAATCTGCCAAGTTGACACAAAAAACTATGGCATATTTCCTAATTTTCAGTACAATATGGCAATGACAAACCAACAAAAGAATCTTTTGGCTTTAATAATCATCATTTTATTGATTGGAGCGACTGCGGTCTATATTTACAAGGATTTGAATAAATCGGATTTAAAACCGCCGACGCAACCCACCAAAGACGAACAACGATCTGTTTCCATAGAAACTGACCAATCCAATCAAGGAAGTTATAAGGTTGAGGTGGTTGACGATGTCAATAATAATGGAAAAACAACGGCAAAAACTCCCAAAATGCCTAAGTTAGACTTACCCGTGGTCAATTATAGCCACATTGATGATGCCGCTTTTGAAATTGCGGCTAAAAATATAGGTATTTTGGCTGAAGAACTTAAGAAAAACCCTAAAAATGAGTTAAATTGGCTCAACTTGGCCATATTTAGGAAAATGCTCGGCGATTATCAGGCATCTGTTGAAATACTCAATTATGTAGCCATTTTATGGCCTAATGACTATGTGCCACGGAACAATCTAGCTGATTTATACCAGTTTTATCTCAAAAATTACCCATTAGCTGAGGAAAATTGGCTCAAAACCATAGAATTAAAGCCAGATTATATTCCAGCCTACGAAAATCTCTACAATCTATACATTGATTTATATAAGGAAAAACAAACCTTGGCTTTGCCAATTCTCTTCCAAGGCTTAAAAAACAACCCCAAGAACATTGATTTGATGCTTTATACAGCCAGACATTACCGATCCATAGGAGACAAAAATGAGTCTGTCAACTATTACACTAAGGCTGTCGATGAAGCAAAACTTCAAAAAAACGAAAAATTGGAAACTTCCATACGATTTGAAATCGCAGAGGCGCTCAAATAATCATAGTAATCAATTCTACAAAATCCAGACGTTCAATCCAGCACAGCTGACTGAACATCTAGATTTTTTTGTAACATTTTCTATTTTTATTAGTTATCCACAGTTTTGTATTTTGTGTCTGTTATTAAACAGGAGTACAATAACAAAGATAAGTGATTGTCAATCACTCTCAAGTTTTCCTTGTAGTAGTTGGCCGAAAGTTGATTACTACCAGGTTTATTAATAAGCATATTAATTTTGATTTTATATGAGAGAATTTTTTAGCAAAAGGAATATTTTTTCTAGTATCGTTTCAATTGTTCTGTCAATGGCGTTTGTGGCATCTGTTACATTTGCCGCGACAACAATTAGCACGGATATTACCACAGGCGGCGCTTTGACGGTTACCGGTGCCAGCACCTTGACGGGCAATGTTGCGGCTGCCGGGACATTAGCAGTTACCGGTGCCAGCACCTTTACCGGAGTCGGTATCTTTAACGGACAATTGCAGGCATCTTCAACCGCGCTTTTTGGCGGGGCAGTTACAGCATATGGTGCGTTTACCGTAACCGGTGCTACGCTCCTTAACGGCAATGTTACGCTCGGTAATGCCGCAGCGGATGTGATTATTATTACCGGCAACGCTTCCACCACGAATGCTCTTACCGTTGGCAGTAATCTTTATGTGGGCGGCAGAGCTACAACCACAGCTTCTTCGGGCGATGTTGAAATGGTGGGCGGTTTGACCGTTGGTTCGGCAACCATTAACAGTCTTCCGGGCACCATTCTGTTTTCCGCGCAGTCATCTGACCCAACAGGAGTAACTCAAGGGACTGTTTATTATAATTCTACCAGTAAGGTGCTCAGGCTCTTTGACGGCACAAATTGGTTCACCACCGGTACGACTTCAAGCGGTTTTTCCTTAAGTAACAATCGCATTCAACTTGATGACCTGGCGGTTCGGTATATTACGCTCGGCACGACTACCCAGCAAGGCCTGTCAGTGTTGACGGTTGAAGCGACCACAACAACGGCTATTCCTCTTTCACTTGTTGCGTACACCAGCCAAACAGCCGACCTTCTTCGCGTTTTGAATTCGGCCAGCGAGAAACTTCTTTACTTGAACTCCGCCGGCGCGCTCTTTGCTTCAAGCACGGCGCAAGTAACGGGAGCATTTACCACCTACGGTGGAGTAACTTTGGGTAACGCGGCTAATGACGCGATTGTTATTACTGGTAACGCTTCCACCACTAACGCACTCACCGTCGGTGGCAATTTCTATGTCGGCGGGTGGGCGACCACTACGGCTTCCACGGGAGATTTTGCTACTATCGGCAGTGCTACGACATCCGCACTTTATGCTGGTGTCGCTGCTGTGGTTAATGGTATGGCTACCACTTCTTCAACCGGCAACATCTCCACGCAAGGTACTCTCACCGTCACTGGCGACAGTCTCTTTAGCGCTAATGCCACTACCACCGGCGCGTATCGCATTACCGGCTTACTCAATGTAAACGGAAAAGCTACAACAACGGCTACAACAGGCAATTTTGGCACGATAGGAAAAATCGGCGCTGGTACAACAACTCCAACAACTTTGGAGTTGAGCGCGGAAGGGGCGGCAACCACGACTATCAGCACAGTTTCAAGCGGAACGAAGGTGGGAGGGTGCATTCAAATTGAAGGAACTGACGACCTTCCTTATAGAATGTATGTCGGCGCTATTGGTGGTTTGGCTACCACCACTCCGAGCGGTGCCGCAGGGTTTTTGGGGGTTTGGGAGCCCGGTTCTTGCAAGTAAAGCCTCATTATCAGCTTAATAGCTTTAAAGGCTTTACACATGAAAAAATACTTATTTTGGCTAGCGAGGAGCGCGTGGGAGAGTACTCTCTCACACAGCGTCCGAGAGAAGACAAACTATAGTTTAGTCTTCGGTACTATATTAATCATAGCAATCTCTCTTGTTTTACCTCTGGCCGGTTTTGCCGCCTACAACGATGTGACGCTTGTGACGGATGCTGTGCTTTCCGTGGGCGGTATCACTCTTAATGTTTCAGGGTCAAATGCGGCAGTAGAGTCAATTACTGTTAATGCTTCAAATTTTTCAGCCGTGCTCCGGCCCGGGTCAATTATTTCGGTTTCTTCTGCGACTGGCAAGGTGTTAGCGACAGACGCAGCGGCTGCTAACATTAGCGGTAATGAATGTACGGCGGCGGGCAAATCAGTTCTTACTCTTTTGTCTCCGTCTGACGCGTCTGGTTCCGTAACCGTAACTGTAACTCCAAGTTCAAGCACTTGTTCCGGTACCGCGACAAGCGCAACAAGTGGCGGAGGCGGAGGTGGTGGAGGCGGAGGTGGTGGAGGCGGAGGTGGTAATGTTATTACTCCTGCTACACAAACAGTCCCAGCCACTCCCGCAGTCCCTGCCACACCGGCAATCCCCACGCTGTCAGGCGCGGCACCTGCAACTCCAGCTGTATCAGCCGTGGTATTTAAAAAACTTTTGTCCGTTGGCGTAACAAATTCTGATGTTAAAAAACTTCAGCAGATTCTCAATAGCGATCCGGATACAATGATTGCCGCATCAGGCGTTGGGTCTCTAGGCAAAGAGACAAACTATTTTGGCCCAGCTACCAAAAAAGCTATCGGTAAATTTCAAGAAAAGTATGGTCTCGCCAAACCCGGCGATGAAGGATACGGTACAGTCGGCCCTAAGACTCGGGCAAAACTCAATCAGATTTCAGCTGGCGCGAGTGTACCATCAGTGGTAACCCCATTGTCGTCTGTAGCAAGTTCGGTTTCATTCTCTGGTTCAATATCGCGTTCTCTTTCCAAAGGTGTTTCGCATAGCGATGTTAAAGTTCTTCAGCAGATTCTGAACAGCGATCCTGATACGCAAGTTTCGGCAAGCGGGGCGGGTTCCCCGGGACAGGAAACAAGCCTTTTTGGATCGGCTACAGTTCGCGCGGTTCAAAAATTCCAAGAGAAGTTTGGAATTGCCGGTCCTGGTGATGACGGATACGGTTCTGTCGGTCCCAAGACGCGGGCTAAATTGAACGAACTTGGAGGTGGTTCCGCGTCAATGCCAAACGTTTCGCCGTCTTCAGCGGGAGCTCAATCTTCAACCAATAATGCTGATATTGCCAAGCAACTTAATGATAGCTTAAAGCTACTTGAGGCGCTCCAAGTTCAGTTGAAAACGCTCAAATAAAACTCTCTATGCTGGCGCGCTTCTTTCTTGCGCAACGCGTAGTAAATTCTGATTTTTCCTCAACGGTCAAATGAAAGCAGAATCGAAAGGCAATTCCTAACATAAAAGTTGCAAAGGCACTTCTTTATATGTATGCATGATTTCTCTTGGAAAGATTTTTTCAGATTCTTCTTAGGTTTTGTCGGTATGGTTTCACTTGGCTTTGTTGCTCTGGTTGTTATCGGCATATATCAAATTGAAATTGTCGGAACAAATTTTTTTCCGTGAAGGTCGTGAATGCCTGTCGGCAGTTGGTTTTCCGTTAGACCTTAAGTTATCGCCCATTTCCACAACCGCTCTGGGCTGGGTTGACGCCGGAGGCTATTTGAGTATACTTACGACTTATAAGGCCAAAGACAGTGGGCAGAAAGTTTAAAACTTCAAGCTAAAAGTTTAAAGTATTAAGACACGGGCTTCCAAGTATTCTTCTTACTTTACAGTTTAAGTTTTTCGTTTTGAGTTTTTCAGAAGTCCTGCCGAGGTTTAGACGGACTTTCCGTCAATCTCCTAGCCTTTTAAAAGGTCGTTTAACACGACACGAATGTTCGAATAAAAGAGCGAATAACGCTAATGACACGAATGGAATTCATTTGTGTCATTCGGAAATTCGTGTGAATTTGTGGATTGGTGTCGCATACATATGTCCATATCAAAAGAAAAGAAAAAAGAAATCTTAGGATCGCTTAAGACTATCAGCGCTTCCAAATCGCTCGCTTTTGTAAATTTTCACGGGCTTACCGTGGCGAATGCTACGGAGCTTCGGAGGAAACTCAAAGATTCTGGCGTGTCATATTTAGTTGCCAAGAAATCTCTTGCCAAAAAAGCACTTGGTGAATCGGGTATTGGCGGCACTTTGCCGGAACTCTCGGGTGAGCTCGGTATTGCCTATGGTGATGACGCGATTGCCCCCGCGCGGGAGATTTTTGCCTTTCAAAAGAAGTTTGAAAACAGAGTTTCGCTTCTCGGCGGGGTATTTGAGGGCAAGTTTATTGGGGCGGAAGAGGCGAAAGCGTTGGCTTTAATTCCACCGCTCCAAACTTTACGCGCGCAGTTCGTCAACCTTATCAATTCGCCGATTCAAGGGTTTGTTATGGTTTTAGACGGAGTTGCAAAAAGTAAAATTACTAATTAATTATACGAAAATACGAATTACACGAAATGTACGAAATAATACGAAAATCGTCGCGATACCGCAAAAGTTTTCGTATGTGTTCGTATATTTGTACCTTTTCGTTATTTCGTATGTATACATATGGATGAAACAAAACTAGAAATTCCATCCAAGTTTAAGAATTTGGTGGAAAGCATTGAAAAGATGTCGGTCATTGACCTTAACGAGCTGGTTAAGTTATTGGAGAAAAAGTTCGGTGTCAGTGCAGCTCCGACGCTTACGGTCGGAGCTCCGACCCAGCCCGGGGCTGGCGTCGGAGGGGATGAGAAGTCAACCTTTAATGTGGAACTCAAAGATGCCGGCGCGCAGAAGATTGCCGTTATCAAGATTGTCAAAGAAGTTTTGGGTCTTGGTTTGAAAGAGGCCAAAGATCTCGTTGACGGCGCCCCGAAAGTCTTGAAAGAAGGGATGAAAAAGGCCGAGGCAGAGGAATTGAAAAAGAGAATTGAGGCGGCTGGAGGGAAAGTCGAGCTCAAATAAAGCAAATTGCAAGTGGCCGCCATCAGGCGGCGTTTGCTTTATTTTAGCGAAGATCCCGTATCAATTCCGAACTAAAATTGAAATACCACGTTGAGTAACGTGTCTTGGTTTCAAGGAGCACGAGCGCCGAATAGGCGCATACCTCCTTGGCCGAGTGCGACTTGTTCTACCATTCGCGCGAATAAGAGAATGAAAAGAAAATAAAAACAACCCTCTTGGGTTGTGTTTAGGACTACTTTGGTTGCTACTTCTTCATATTTGCGGCGATTGCGATGCAGGCAAACCCGAATAATACGAGGACGACTGACAGTAGGTCAGTTAAACGCCACCCGGCGATTAGGCTGATGGCACCCATGCACACGATTAGTGTTTTCATGTTTTGTTCAAGTGTTTTGAGGTATTTTTCCTGCTTCTGAAATAAATATAAGCATTTATATATTATTCTGTCAACCCATCGCGCAATTTTTACCGAGTGCTACAATGCCAAGTAAGAAGGGTAGAGGGGCTAGGGTCTAGCAAGATTCCGAAAACCTAAACCCTGAACCCTTTACCCTAAACCCTTTTTTAAATATGGATATTTTAGCAAAACTTTTCGGTTCCGAAGCTAAAGTCAAAATAATGAGACTTTTTCTGTTTAATCCCGAACAACCGTTTAGCCCGTCCGATATCGCCATTAGGGCTAAAGTGTCTCTTATTACCGTGCGACACGAAGCGACCCGCATACGCAAAATGGGCATGATTAAGGGTAAACGTTTTTCCCGAACCGTTTCTATCAAACGAGGCAAGAAGATATTTCGCCGAAAAAAGAAGGAAGGCGGTTGGATACTCAATCCGGCATTTCCTTATTTGCCGGCCATTCGCAGTCTTTTAATCAACACCGTTCTTGTTAAGTACTCGGATATAATACGTCGACTCAACTCCGTTGGACGGATGAAACTTGTGGTTATCTCCGGTGTATTTATCCACAATGAAGATAGTCGTGTTGACCTATTGGTAGTCGGAGATTCCATTCGTTTGTCTTCTTTGAAGAATGTTATTAAGGGAATTGAATCGGAGATTGGCAAAGAGCTTCGCTTTGCGGCTTTTGAAACGGCCGATTTCAAATATCGCTTTTCAATGTACGATAAGCTTATTAGAGATATACTTGATTATCCGCACCGAACCATCCTTGATCGTTTAGGGCTTGGAGGAACATGGAATATATAGCATAAGACATGGAACATAAGACAGAAAGCAATAAGACATACCACGGACGCTACACAAAAATTTCCAGTAAACCCCCCACACCTTGACCGCAGGGCATTAAACCCTGCGGCAAGGAAGACCCGAACCCTGCGCAGAGCGCAGGGCATTTCACACAAGGTGTGGGGGTAAAAATGATTGTGATAAATTAAGGGCAAAAGGGTTGAAATAGGCGCTATGGCTATTGGGCATTTTTCGTCGTATGCTGTAATTGACCTGTTCCTTTGGCTGTTTATGCCCTCATGCTACAAGTTCTATGTTCCATACCTCCCCCCGTTATCCACAATCTACCCCTTTGATATAGGCATAAAATGCTACAATTACAAAGTAAACTAAGCGTTGGCGGGCGAGTTGGATTGGTCGGTGTTATGCCAGCTTGTCAGTAAGCCGGTTATTAATAACCTAATTTATTTTTATTTATATGATTGAAAATTGGAGTACCGTTTTGCAGGGTTCTTTCCAAGATATTTGGATGGGCTTTGCTAGGTTTGTTCCGAATCTTGTTATCGCTATTGTTATTTTCCTGATAGGATGGTTTGTCGGCAATCTGCTTGGCAAGGTGGTTGCCCAGATTGTTCGGTCAATCAAGGTTGATCACGCTTTGCGCACGGCGCAAGTTGACCAGTTTCTCAAGCGCGCCGGTTTTAATCTTGACTCCGGAGCCTTTCTTGGCGGGCTGGTGGAGTGGTTTATCGTTATCGCCTTTTTAGTCGCTTCTTTCGAGGTCCTAGGGCTTAATCAAGTTAACACGTTTCTTCAGCAGGTAGTGCTTTTCTATTTGCCCCAAGTTATTGTCGCCGCCCTTATCATTTTGGTTGCCGCGGTAATCGCCGAGACGATGCAAAAAGTGGTGGCGGGCGCGGCCGCGGCTGGCGGAATCAAGTCAGCAAATTTTGCCGGTTCCGTAGCTCGATGGGCTATTTGGATTTTCGGCATTCTTACGGCGCTTTTCCAGCTTGGTGTTGCCGCCCCTTTCATTCAGACCTTGTTTACAGGTGTCGTAGTGGCGATCGCTATTGCTCTAGGCTTATCATTTGGTCTTGGCGGTCAAGACGCAGCGGCGCGGTTTCTTGAAAAGATTCGTCAGGAAATTTCCGACAGGCACAATCATTCATAACCCTCTCTTGATTTTTTAAGAAAAACACCTTAGCAATCGCTATGGTGTTTTTCTTTTTCGGCGACTTTTTGGCCCTTTGGGCAGTTAGGTTTTTAGCCGTTATTGCGGCTAAAAGTTATAATTACGGTTTTAGTGAAGCATGCAGGAAATAGTTAATGGCTTATCTGGTTATACACAGACCACCCACCTCGATTTTGTTGTTGACATAATAAAGACTTTGTATATACTTATCTCCACTGCCGAATATGTTAATAAAACCCAATTTCAAGCGGAGGAAATAAAGCCATTTTTTGGCGTTGTTTATTACCCGCTTGGAAAAAGCGGGTTTTTCTTTTCAGAACGATTGATACTTGAAAATTGAATCCTGTCACGGCGAAGACGATTAGTGTTGGTGTTGGGTCTTTTCAAGCGCCGGAGACGGAGCTTCGTATATGTTAGCTCATGTACGAGCAAAACTCTTCGTTTCTGTTGAGGAAGCGAAGAGATAACAGGTAATTTTGTTACGAGACCTGTCCGCCTTTGGCGGATTGATTTTATGTAACAGGATTGAACAAGCCGCGCGAAGCGCAGAGAACCAAAACACAAAACACAAACATACACAAAATACCAAACAAAACACAAAACATTCCAAATTTCACAAACAACTTCTTTGTTTGTGGGTTGAAAATTTCGGGCATTGTTTGGGCTTTGGGTATTGTGCTTTGGAGAGTTTGTTTTTCCGCGCTTCGCGCGGCAGTGGTTTGCCCCCACACCTACTTTGGCATTGTGTTTGTTGCATAATTTAGAGAGGAGAAGAAAATATATTATTTCACTTTTTCTCTAGCGATACGCGACAGATTTTTTAAAACACAATGCAACGATGCCAAAGTAGGTGTGGGGGTATACAAATTTCCTAATAAGAAATTTAAGAGCATATGGTGGATGCCTTGGCTCCAATGAGGCGATGAAGGACGCAGCACGACTGCGATAAGCTACGGGGAGGTGTCTAGCAACCGTTAATCCGTAGATTTCCGAATGGGGAAACCCATCCCGATGCAAATCGGGATACGCAATCACTAGATGATGCGTGCATACCCAGGGAAGCAAAACATTCTAGTACCTGGAGGAATAGAGAACAATTGTTATTTCCTTAGTAGCGGCGAGCGAAAAGGAAAGAGCCCAAACCGGTGCATCACATGGAATGTGATGACAGCATCTAGCAACTGGCAATTAGCACCTAGCAAACGCTCCGCGTTTGGCTAGAAACTAGTAGCTAAAAGCTAGAAGCTTTTGCATCATCGCACTTCGCGTGATGCATCGGTGTCATAAGGCGGCAACATCGGTATTTATATCGAGAAGAGTCACAAAGTATTTTGTTAGCGGAAGTATCTGGGAAGATACACAGAATAGGGTAATAGTCCCGTACGCGAAAGCAAGATATCTCTTTTGTTGCCGTTCTTGAGTACTTCGAGACACGAGTAGCTCGGAGGAATTTGCCGGAACTAACCGGTAAGGCTAAATACTCTTGGAGACCGATAGTGAACAAGTACCGCGAGGGAAAGGTGAAAAGAACCCCGGTGAGGGGAGTGAAATAGACCTGAAACCATATGCTTACAAGGAGTCATAGCGGGCACATCACACAAAGTGTGATGTACGAAAACACAAAACACAGACATACACAAAAAACCAAACAAAACACAAAACATTCCAAACCCCACAAACGCTTCTTCGTTTGTGCTTTGAAAAATTGTGCTTTGTTTGGACTTTGGATACTGTGCTTTGGAAGGTTTCAGTCATCGTGCTCTGCGCGATGTGTCCGTGGTGGCGTGCCTATTGAAGAATGAGCCAACGAGTTGATCCATACGGCGCAGGCTAAGCCCCGCCCTTTCTGGAATGTTGGAAGATTGTGAATTATTTTTGAATCTAGTAGTAAAAAATAATTTTTTCTTTCTTTGCATTATTGAAAGAGCGGGGTGGAGCCATAGGGAAACCGAGTGTGAATAGCGCGTATGCCGTGCAAAGCACAGAGAATAAAATACAAAACACAAACCGCACAAAAACCAAACAAAACACAAAACACAAATTTCTCAAACTTCACAAACGCTTCTTCGTTTGTGCTTTGAAAAATTGTGCTTTGTTTGGGATTTGCGCATTGTGCTTTGGCTGTTTCATTTTCCGCGCTCTGCGCGGCGGTCGTATAGATCAGACCCGAAGCCAAGTGAGCTTACCCTGGGCAGGGTGAAAGCCGATGAAAATCGGCTGAAGGCCCGAACTGGTTAGCCGTGCAATACTATCGGATGACCTGGGGTAAGAAGTGAAAAGCTAATCGAACTTGGTAATAGCTGGTTCTCTCC
>Ga0075959_102_pt1 | contig 46411 bp, 34 predicted proteins | sample RifGroA2_FD_67954 | JGI IMG/M metagenome (GOLD analysis project Ga0075959, IMG submission 67954) | Parcubacteria bacterium GW2011_GWA2_44_15 | reverse complement strand
ACCATAATAATATAGCCGATCCCCAGTGGATGATTTAAATAGGGGCTAAAAATATTAACCGTCATTAAAACTATTAAGCCGGAGATTAATGATAAAGAAAGAGAGGAATTTATTTTTAAGCCATCTTGAACAATCTTAATCAGTAAAATTAAATAAGTCAATAAACCGAATAGGCCAAGCTTTAGCCAAATGCCCAGCCAGCCCCATTCAAAGCTATAAGCAGTATAGAGCCCGTCGGGATTAGAAGCTAAAATGCGCGGATCATTAGTTTTATAGGTAACGGTCGCGCCAAAACCCCGCCCTAAGACCGGCGCGGTTTTAATTTCTTGCCAGAGCGGCTCTAGAAGCTGCCATCTTGAAGCAACGCCCGCTTCGTTGGTTATTTGGCTTGCCCTTTGGCTTAATAAATCGGCCGGATTAAAGCCGCCATAAGGATCAGGGTAAGGAAATTTTACCGCCGCCAACGTTAAGATTAGACTTAAAATTAGGCTAAATAAAATTATTGAATTGTAAATAATAAATTGCTTGAATTTAATTTTTATCCTAAATAACGCGATTAGCCAGATGAAAATTCCACCGGCAACCAGGCCGAGCCAAAAACTGCGCGAAAAGCTGATAATGATGGCGGATAGAAATAATGCCAATAGGCAGATGTCTTTTGATAAATCGCGCCAAGAGGTTATTAGATTATTTCGTTCCACAATAGTCTTCAGCAAGTAAAATAGTAAAATAAAAAATCCGATTAAAACGAAAAGTTGCGATTGCATGAAGATGCGGCTGAAACCGGCCGCGGTTTGCGTGATCTCCCCTAGTCGATCCGCTCTCATCCAGCCGTAAATTTCCAGATTCAGTCCATGAAAATTATGAGTGAAAACATAAGCTAAAAGAATCGTTTTAGCGCTTAGCCAGGTTATAGCCGCCAGCAGAATTGGTTTAAGAGTCTCTAGCTGATCATTGTTTCGCCAGACCGCGCTGACGGGAAAAATTAATAAAAAATAAAACCAATTGTTGGCGTCGAAAAAAATATTGCTTAGTGAATTGCCGTTAACTAAACCGTTGGCTAACCCCCAGCCGACAAAAATTAATAAGCAGACCAGAGGCGCGGCCGAACCGAACTTTAAGAAATCAATGGTTAGGTTTTTATTTTTTAGCCACTCTAGGACTGTTTTAGCCAGCCAGACGGACATAATCGCGAGCCACAGTCCGAGGCGCAAGGAAATTTGCATGCCGTTTATGTCCAAATAAAAAAGATAGCCGAAAGAACCGATCACTAGTTCGGTTAATAAGATGTACAAGCCATATTCAAGCCGGTAAAGTGAGATGAGGATAGTTAAAATCACTATGATAAAAAAAGCCAGGGAGTTTATCGCCGAATAATAATAACCTAGAAATGATAATAGTTCAGCCAAGACTATTAAGAAAAACGTATGAGTAAAAATTTTATTTTCAGACAAATTGGTCATGGCTATAAATTATGTTTTTTTATAATTATGGCTTTAGCCAGATTATATCTTTTTACCGCTGGCAAAAATGGCAAAAATTTGTAGGCCGAACTGGGCAGCCAATGGCTCATGGTTTGAGCGCCGCCGGTGTTGACTTTATAGAGAAATTGATTTAGCCAGACGCCGTGATGGCCGGCTTCGGCCATGGTTAGCCATAGATCCCAATCTTGAAACCGCTTTAGCTTTTCATCAAATCCGGGAAAATGTTCTCTTCTAATGAGCGAAGCGGTGTTAATATAGGGCAGCTGTTTTAGTTTTTTGGCGTCATAAGGCCAGAGTATGAATTTTTTTCTGCCCCAGAGAAACGACGAATAGCAGAAACTGGCGCTAGAATTTTCTCTAAGAGTTTTAAGCATTAGCTCAAGCATGTTTGGCTCTAAAATAATATCCGCGTCGCAGAAAATTAGGTATTCTCCTTTAGCAATTTTTGCCCCCCTGTTTCTGGCCGCGCTGGCTCTCCTATTTTCTTGCTCAAAATAAGATATCTTGAAACCAAAGACTCGCTGATATTTATTAATCACAATTTTTATGTCATCTGTTGAACCATCGTCCACGACAATAATTTCAGATTTATCGTAAGTTTGTTTTTTAATGCTGGCTAGGCAGTTGTCTAGGTGTTCGGCTTGATTGTAGATAGGGATAATAATACTTATCATGGTAGTAGGGGCGACTGGTTAGATTTATTAATTTTTTCGTTGCGGAACTCGGCCAGCTGCGCAGAGCCTCAAACAGTCCTCACTTCAAAAATTAATAAATCTAACCAGTCGCCAATAGGTGGCCGATTATATTATAAATTTTTTCCGTTTGTTTTTGCCAATTAAATTCTCGTAGCGCCCGCTCTCTGCCCTGCTCGCCTAATTTTTGCCGCAGTTCATGGTCAAGCGCCAGCCGGATAATTTTTTTACTAAGGTCATTAACATTTTCCGGATCAACCAATAAGCCGTTGAGGCCGTCTATAACCGCGTCGCTTACTCCCCCGCTCCGACCGGCAATGACCGGCTTACCGGCTAAATTAGCTTCCAAATAAACAATGCCGAAGCCCTCGAAATCGCCAGCTATATTTCTGGCTGGCATAACAAAAATATCACATAAACTATGCCACAAATTTTTTTCTTCGTCTGGCATATTATTTATGATTAAAACTTTATTTTTTAATTCATAATTCATAACTCGTAATTCGTAATTTTTTCGCTCTTCCCCGTCTCCGATAATGACATAAACTAAATTTGGTACTTGTTTTAGAACCTGTGGCAGGCAGTCAAGGACCAAGTCAAAGCCCTTGCGTTTTATAAGCCGACCCACGGATAGCAAAATAATCTTATCTTTTAAATTAAATTTTTCTTTTAATTGAGCTGCCTTTGGCGTGTTTTGAACTTTACAACCTTCCGCGCCAGGGTTAACCACTATAATTTTTGGCGCCACCTTCAGAAAGGTCTGTTTAAGCAAATCGGCCACATAGCTATTAGCGCAAATTATTATTTCCGCTCCATTTAATATTTTCTGACTGATGAATTTTTTGCGATAAGATTTAAGCGCGCAAGTAAAATCCAGGCCGTGCAAAAATATTGAATATTTTATCTGACAAAATTTGGAACAGATTAAAGCAGCCGTGCCCAAGGGTAAAATCTGACCGACTAGAAGATGGTTAATATTTTTTGCTTTGACGGTTTGCCGCAGCTTAAATACGACTTTTAGCCAGCCTAGGGGCAAGCGATTGCTTAAGAGTTCGCCTTGATTATTATTAAGTACTAAAATTCCGTCCGGCTCTGGCCAGTATTTTACTAAATTACCGTAGTAATTGGCTATGCCGCCTTTAAAGGGCGGATATTCTAATGTGAGCAGTAAAGTTTTCATGAATGATTTGTCATTGCGAGCGACCGGAGGGAGCGAAGCAATCTTATTGGTATTTTTGTGAAAAATCCTTATTCGTGAGATTGCTTCGTCGCTACGCTCCTTGCAATGACATTTAATTATATTTACTCTTGCCAAACGATTGGTAAATACTGGCCACGTCTGCTTTACTAAAACCTCTGAAGAGATATAAAGTAATAAGATAACTTATGCCGGCCAGTACAACCGTTAATATAAGATTCAACTGATTTTTTAAATAATAACCGACCGCGCCCATAATCGTTACGGCCAGAAGGGATTTTATTAAAATAATCATTATTTTTTTATAATTATACTTAGCAACGCGCGGCACGATCAGCATGCCTAAAATAAACATTAATAAATTAGTCAATAAGACGGTTAAGCTGGCGCCGACGGCCTCTAAGCGCGGTATTAAGAGTAAGTTTAAAATAACGCTGGCCGCGAAAGCGATGCCCATGTTGACGGTATTAATTTTTTGCCGGTCGCAGGCGTTTAGGAGTGAACCCACCGGAAAGTTTAAGAACATAAAGATAACCGCTATCATGGTAATTTGCAAAGGCAAGACCGCTTCGTCGAAGCCCGTTTTAAAAATAATAATTATTTTATCGGCTAAAATTACGCCGCCGACCGCTACCGGCAAGGAGATGATAATTAAATAATTTATGGCGCGCTCAAAGGTGATGGCTAATTGTTCGCGATTATTATGCCAGTAATGGCTCATGGCCGGGAAGAGCGAAGCCACGAAAGCTAAAGGCAAAAATTGCAAAGCGAAAATAATTTTAAAAGGAATTTGGTAGATGCCTACCTGATGATCGCCGGCCAAAAGTGATAACAGCACCGAGTCAAGGTACAGATAGAGGCGCTGGAAGATCGCGTAGACGGCGAAAGGCAGAGAGATGAGCAGAATGCTTTTAATCAAAACCTTATCCGGCCGCCAATTAATTTTAACCCCCCACTTCTTTTTTAAAATATAAAAAGAGAAAATGAAATTATAAAGACTGGCTAAGACTAAGGACATCATGAGCCAAGCTAACCCCAGATTGAATTTTAAAGCGACTAAAACCACGGCAAAAACGATTAGTTGAAAAATAACCGAAGCAATGCTTTCGTATTTTAGATTATGGAAACCGCGACTAATGGCGAAAAAAGTTAAGGTAAAGGAATCCAGCGCCATGCAAATCATGGAGAGATAAACCAGTTGGCGGGTAATCTCCGGGTAAGCGGAAAAATTCATGAGCAAGAAAACCGCTAAGAGCGATAACAGGGCCAGGGGCAACTTCATTAAAAAAACCGAACTGAAGAGCCGGTCTGATTCATCCGGGCGCTTAGCCACTTCCCGCGTTAAAACGCTGGATTGGCCGATGTCTATGAAGATGCCGAAGATTGAAGTAAAGGCAATGGCGAAGTAATATTTGCCCAAATCGGCCGGACCGATGGCTCGCGCGATTAAAACAAAATAAGTAAAAGAAATTATCTTCTGGAGAATCAGCGCCAAGGTTTTATAATTAAGAGAACACCCTGCGGTCTCTGCCGCAGGACCTTGTGTGCGACCCGCAGGGTTTAACGCCCAGCGGTGTCGCAATTTACTTTACAAAATCTTTTCGCCGATATAGTATATCGCCTTAAAAATTTTATAAAAAATTTCCTTGAAATTGTAAAAATTTATATCCGAAAGAGCATTTGGCGGTAATCCCTTTAATTTTAACATAGACAATAAAATAATAAAACCCCGCGGTTTAAGCGGGGTTTTATTGTATATTTGAAGTTTATTATTATAAGATTTTGGCTTCCCCTCGCATTTGGTGGGGCGGGAATGACAAACGAGTTTAACGTTTGGCCCATTGCGGCGCGCGGCGAGCTTTCTTTAGTCCGGGCTTCTTTCTTTCTTTTTTCCTGGCGTCGCGTTCCAACCAGCCCTTAACTTTTAGCGAAGCTCTTAGCTCGGGGTTAAATTCTAATAGTGCCCGGGCAATGCCGTGGCGTACGGCTTCGGCCTGGCTCTTACGCCCGCCACCGAATACCAGAATAGTTAGGTTAAAATCTTTAGCTAAACCGGTTAATTTTAGAGGTTGGCTGACGATGGAGAACAATTCCCCTTCTTTAAAATATTCACTGGCCTTAAGATGATTAACCGTCATCGCGCCATGGCCGGATTTATAAAGGCGAACCTGCGCGGTAGCGGTTTTTCTGCGGCCGATAGCGCCAATATATTTACCTTTTAATCTTACTTGCTCATCGGCTGGGGTTAAATTTTTATCTAATTCTGCCATAGTATTTTATTTAGTCGCGCGACCGGCTTTTTGAGCGGCGCCGGGGATAGAGATTATTAATCTTTTCAACATATTGATTCGCTGTTTGGTTTTCGGCAGCATGTCCCTAACCGCTTCTCTTAAAATCTGCTCCGGGGTCAGGTTGATTATCTTTATGGTTTTTAATCCACCTTGGTAACCGGAATAGTGCTGATAGACTTTCTGCTCCATTTTTTTGCCGCTGAATTTGAATTTATCTAGATTAGAGACTTGGACGATATCGCCCATGTCTAAATGCGGCGTAAACTCGGGTTTATTTTTGCCGCGTAGAATCAAAGCGATTTGCGAGGCCAATCTACCGACTGATTTTCCCGTGGCGTCAAGCTGATAAAGTTTTCTGGTTATTTTTATCATAGTTATTAATCAATTAAGTAAAAATTTAATGGCCGTAGAGCTTTGCTCGCTATTAAATTTTTACTTAATACAATATATTTTTTGAAAATGTTAAAAACTTTTTCTAAAAAAGTTTTTAAAGGTTTAGACTAGTTCAATTTGGACAATTTTAGCATTATCGCCTTGCCTTTGGGCTAACTTAGTAATCCTTAAGTAGCCGCCGCGCTTACCCTTGTATTTAACCGCTAAAATATCCAGGGCCTTTTTTATGGCCATGGGCTGGGGTAAGAGCCGAATTAATTCGCGGCGGGCGTTTAGGCCGCCCTTAATAGCGACGGCAATAGCATTTTCTAAAAGAGTTCTAACGGCTTTGGCCTTAGCTTCGGTGGTTTTGACTTTTTCATAAATAATAATACTGGAAGCTAAATTTTTTAGCATCAGCTCTCTGGGCGCTTTAGCTCTATCTAAAGTTTTCCCTTTGACTCGGTGACGCATAATTTTTTGCCCCCTTTAGAAAAGGGGGTTAGGGGGATTTAAAGATTTTTCCATAAATATAAATCCCCAACCCTTCGGGCAGCCCCTTTATTAAAGGGGCCTTTATTAAGTTTTTTTGGGTCGGCCTCTTTTTGATTAAAGAACAGCCAATATAGCCGATAGAAATTCCCAAAGCCGCGGCCGGGGCGATGGTTCCGTCAGTTACTAAATTCACTACCAGTTTATCCCAATTGGTCATTTTGCCGACGCGGACATTTTCCACGCTGACGCCGACTGATAAAATCGGTGAAAAGATTGAATCCATTTCAATGTAGCCGATTTCATGCTTATCGCTCTCTCGGCTTTCTACCGTGATATAACCCAGCCCTTTAGCCACAAATATTTCCATCTCCAATTTGCCGGCCATGTCAGTAATATTGCCTAAGACTAAATCCGGATTGGCGATTTCCACTAAACTATTTTTTTTAATATCTCCGGCCTTAACTTGTTTTTCGCCGCGAGCATCCAATTCCAGCTTAACCGCTTCATCGCTAAAAATTTTTAAACGAAGCTTTTTTATGTTTAAAACCAGTTCCAAGACATCTTCTTTGACATGAGGCAAAGTCATAAATTCATGATCAGCGCCTTTAATCTTAACGCCAATCGCGGCCGCTCCGGGTAAAGATGACAGCAACACCCTCCTTAAAGCGTTGCCAATGGTAGTGCCATAGCCGGGATAGCATGGCTCAATGATGATTTGCCGGTGATTTGGATTAGAGGTTTCTATAAATTCCACTTTACCGGGCAAAGCTATTTTTTGCATAAAATTTATATTATTTAAAATATTATTTCGAATAAAACTCCACGATGGTTTGCGCATTAATTTTCATCTCAAAGTTCTCTTTAGCCGGTTGATGCAAAACTTTGGCGCTAAAATCTTTGATTTCCAAATTAAGCCAACCCGGCGCCTCTACTTTTTTAAGTTTCTCCGCCAAATTCGTGAATTGCTTGCCGGTTCGGCTTGACTCTTTAATTTTTATAATATCGCCGGTTTGAACATTAAATGAAGGAATATCAACCTTCTGGTCATTGACTTTAAAATGGCCATGGCTGACTAGGGTTCTGGCTTGTGACCTGGATTGGGCAAAGCCCAAACGATAGATGACATTATCCAGCCGGGTTTCCAAAATTTTTAATAAGTTCTCTCCGGCGTCGCCTTTCTGCTTAATGGCGCGCTCAAAACTCAATTTAAATTGTTTTTCCAACAAATTATAAATTCTCTTGGCTTTCTGCTTCTCCCGGAGTTGCATATTGTAGCCGCTCTGCCTGGAGGCGCGGCCTTTAGGCCCATGCATGCCCGGCGGATAGTTCTTTTTGACAATCGCGCATTTAGCCGTCTGACAACGCTCTCCCTTAAGCATCAGCTTTTCACCCTCGCGGCGGCATAATTTGCATTTTGGACCTAAATATTTTGACATAATAATTTATTAAGTTTTTTTAAACTCGTCTGGGTTTTTTCGGCCGGCAGCCATTATGCGGTATGGGCGTTACATCTTTAATAGAGGAAACGATTAAGCCGTTGGCGTTTAGGGCTCTAATGGCCGATTCGCGGCCGGTGCCCACGCCCTTAACGAAAACGCTTACTTCCTGTAAGCCGAATTCTTTAGCTTTTTCCACAGCTATACGCGCGATAATCTGCGCGGCGTAAGGCGTGGATTTTTTCGGACCCTTGAATCCGGCCATGCCGGCGCTCGCCCAAGATATAACATTACCGGTTAGGTCGGTTAGAGTGACAATCGTATTATTATAAGTAGCTTTAACATGAGCCACGCCCACGACCACTCTCTGGGCGGTTTTCTTTTTTTTGCCCTTGCGCTTAATAATTTTCCGGTCAGCTTTATTCTTTTCTAATTTCTTTTTAATTTCGTCGGGCAATTCTTCCGGCGCGTTTAAATCAGTCTTAACTACCTGCTCGCTGGTTTTAACGGCCGGTTCTTCTGACTTCATTTCTTTCTTTATTTCTTCGGCTGGTTTTGTTTCTTCCGCCATACTTAATATTTATATTCTTTAGGTTTTAACTTAATTGGATAAAGGTTTTAGTTTTTCCGCCCGCTTTCGCGAGCGCTAAAGGCCGATGAAATTTGGGCGATTTTTTTCAAAAATCGCTACAATTTCACTCTGGTCTGTTGTTTCGGCTCCGAGGAAAGCCCCGAGGCGCCGCTCAAAACTAAAACCTTTGTCCAGCGTCCTTAGGTCTTCTCCGCGGACGGCTTCTTGCCGGAAGTAGCGGTCTTTCTGATATTATGGCGGACGGTGCGGCTATTGGTCTTAGTTCTTTGGCCCCTGGTTGGCAAGCTCTTAGCGTGCCGGCTGCCGCGATAACTGCCGATTTCCTTTAATCTTTTTACATTGGCGGAAATTTCCCGCCTTAATTCGCCTTCCACTTTATTTTGCTTTTCAATTAAATCTCTTAATTTATTGGCCTGATCATCGGTTAAATCCTTAACTCTGACATCCGGACTGACTTTAGCTAATTTTAAAATAGCGTTGGCCTTAAACTGGCCAATGCCAAAAATGTAAGTTAGGGCAATCTCAACTCTTTTTTCATTCGGTATGGTGACGCCGGCGATTCTTATGGCCATGTGGTTATTTTAGATTTATGATTTATGATTTACAATTTACGATTTTATAAATATTTAAATCTAAAATCGCAAATGTTTTTAGCCCTGTCTTTGTTTATGTTTAGGGGTTTTGCAAATTACGCGAACTCGGCCTTTGCGCCTGACTATCTCGCAATCTTTACAAATTTTTTTTACGCTGCTTCTTACTTTCATGATATTAGCTAATTACAATCTATAAGTTATGCGGCCCTTAGTTAGATCGTAGGGGCTGATTTGCACTCTTACTTTATCGCCGGGCAAGAGCCGAATTTTATTCATCCTCATTTTGCCGGAAAGGTGCGTTAAAATCTCATGGCCGTTTTCCAGTTTAACCCGGAAACTGGCGGCCGGCATTAATTCGACCACTTCGCCGTAAGTTTCAATAAAATCTTTAGAGCTGATTGGCTGATTATTTTCTTTCATTTAAAAACAAAAACAGTTTTGGCAAAATCCGCTCGCTTAGAGCGAGACGCCAAAACCTTTTTCAAGGTAAAACCGTTTATTCCGTTAAATTTAAGTAAAACCGTGATTTAAAGTCCAATAGCAGATAACAAAAAATAACGGGTTTTACCGTAAAATAATTATATAGGTTATTAAGATAGCTGTCAAGACATAATCCGGCTAAACCGGGATTATATGGTAAAATGATTTTTTTAATTTAACCTTAGCTAAATTTTACTTTAACACCGCCTTAATCCGTCTGACGCCGGCCGAGGAGCTTTCTTCTTTTTGAATCTTAAAATGGCCTAACTGACCAGTATTATTAACATGCGGTCCGCCGCAAATTTCCCGACTAAAAGGCGGCTCTGGGCCGGCCGAAGAGTTCCCTATGGTATAAACTTTAACTTTTTCGCCGTATTTTGATTCAAAAGTGCCATGAGCGCCGGCCGTTTTGGCTTCGCTAAGTCCCATCTGATCGCAAGTTACTGGCCAATTTTGTTTGATGGCTCGATTTACCAATATTTCAACCTGCTGTTTCTGCTCGGCCGTCATCTTTTCCGCATAGGAAAAATCAAAGCGCAACCGTTCAGCCGTAATATTACTCCCCTTTTGCACCACCTGATCACCTAAAATTTTTCTTAAAGCAGCCAGGAGTAGGTGCGCGGCCGTATGCAGTTTCGTAGTCTGTTCGCTGGCGTCAGCCAAACCGCCCTTAAAAACGCCGGCCGAAGCTGTGCGGGAAAGTTTTTGATGCTTTTTCATTTCGGCTCGGCAGGCCTGATCATCAACCGCGCAATTTTTTTCTTTAGCCAATTCCTGGGTTATTTCTAAAGGAAAACCATAAGTCTGATATAAATTAAAAGCTTGCTCGCCACTAATTTTTTTATCTTTAAGCTCGCTAATGATTTTAGCAAATTCCCTTAAACCCTGTTCTAAGGTTTTGCCGAATTTTGCCTCCTCTATTTTAAATTGCTCAATTACTTTATCAATATTTTTTGGCAATTCAGGATAGGTTGTCTGATAATCATGCGCGACCACTTTGGCGATTTCCTTGGTCCAGGACTCGCCTGCGGTGAGCCCAGCCGAACCGTCCTTAATGCCCAATTGCCGGCCATGCCTAATGGCGCGCCTGATTAAACGGCGCACCACATAACCTTGATCCGTATTGGACGGTCCCACTCCTCTCTGGTCTCCCATAATAAAAGTCGCGGCCTTAAGGTGATCAGCGATAATGCGCATGGCCTTGGTTATCTCAACGCTCTCGCCATATGTTTTACCGGACAGCTGTTCTATTTTATTGATAAGATGTTTAAATAAATCACTTTGATAGTTATCATTCTGCCCATTTAAGATGGCTACCACCCGCTCTAACCCCATGCCAGTGTCCACATTTTTTTGCTTTAAAGGTTCAAAACTGCCATCGGCCCGCTTATTATATTGCATGAAAACATCATTCCAAATTTCTACCCATAAGGGGTTATCATCATTAAAGCCGGCAGGCGTTTTATCCGGCTCGCCTGACCAATAAAACATCTCCGTATCCGGACCGCACGGTCCGGTCAGACCGGCCGGCCCCCACCAATTATTTTTTTTCGGCAGGCGCGCGATTCTCTCTTCCGCTACGCCCAAGGACAGCCAGATATCATGCGCTTCCTGATCAAACGGCGCGTCCTTATCTCCGGCGAAGACCGAAACCGCCAGCCGGCTCTTATCTAAATTAAGCCAGTCTGGCGAAGTTAAAAATTCCCAGCTCCAGCTAATGGCTTCTTGCTTAAAATAATCGCCGAACGACCAGTTGCCCAGCATCTCAAAAAAAGTGTGGTGTGTGGCATCGCCGACTTCGTCAATATCGCCGGTGCGGACGCATTTTTGCGCGCTAACTACGCGCCGCCCGCCTGGATGATTTTCACCCATCAGATACGGTACCAGCGGATGCATGCCGGCCGTGGTGAAAAGCACGGTCGGGTCGTTTTCCGGCATTAAAGAGCCACTGGAAATAATCGCGTGTCCCTTGGATTTAAAGAAATCCAAGTATTTTTGTCTTAATTCTTTGGCCGTCATATTCAATTAGTATATAAAAAATGTTTCACTTTGGCAAATAAGAAAATGGCAAACGATAATTATAAATGAAGAGAGCCGCACGCCTCGGGGAAGCATTACGGCTCAACAGCTAGCATTGCGCTGGCTGCGCTGGCATTGCGCCAGCTTGTCTGATGGGCCGCCAGAGAAACGCGGCCCGCCTTCAACGATTTGTTAACCTTTGAAGACCCCGCGGGCAAGCTCAAGTGATTAACCGCGGGCCTGGAACTAAAAAAATCTTTTAACCCCAAGTCCGCGGCTAATTATTTTAACCTCTCCTTTTGAAAGAACCTGCCTACCGATAGGCAGGCGAAATTCGCTATTATATTACTATCATACTACTAACCAACAAGTTGTCAATAACCAATTAAAATTAGACTATTATTCCCCCGCCCAGAGCTTCTCCGCCCCGATAAAACACTGCGCTTTGGCCGGGCGTAATCGCTCTTTGCGGCCGAGAAAATTTGACTTTTAAATTATGGTTATTTATTTTGCTGATAACGCAGTCGGCCGCCTGATGATGATAACGGATAACCGCTCGGCACTTTAGCGGTAATTTCGGCTTCAAACCGGAGAGCCAATTAATATTTTTAGCGGCCAGCCAATTTTTACAGATCAGCGGATGATTACTCTTATCAACTACATATAAGATGTTTTTTTGATAATCCATTTTAGCCGCGTAAAACGGCCCGCTGCCGCCGATCTTTAGGCCTTTTCTCTGGCCGATAGTATAAAGCGGCAAGCCCTGATGCGCACCCACGGTCTTACCGTCCAGAGTCTTTATCAGACCGGGCTTTAATTTCAAATGCCGACGCAAAAATTCATTATGATCCTTACCCTCTATAAAACAAATCTCCTGGCTGTCGGCTTTTTCCGCCACCGGCAATTTCCAGCGCTTAGCCATGGCTCTAACTTGCGTCTTAGCGTAATTCCCCAATGGAAAAAGTAAATGTTTTAATTCATCTTGACTAAGGGTATACAAAAAATACGATTGGTCCTTATTCTTGTCTTTAGCTTTATGAAGCTTATAAATATATTTATTATTTGTATTTTTTGCATTCTTTAGAAATTGGAAATTGGAAATTGGAAATTCCCGCCGCAGGCGGGCGTAGTGTCCGCTGGCCACATAAGCAAAGCCCAATTTTTTGGCCTGCTTGATTAAAAATCCAAGCTTAACTAATTTATTGCATCTGACGCAGGGATTAGGCGTTCGGCCCCGGCCATATTCGCTTAAAAAGTTATCCGCCACTTGCTTTTTAAAAATCTTGGCGAAATTTAAAGTATAAAGAGGAATGCCGATTTTAATCGCCACCCGGCGAGCATCCAGCAAGGCTTCTCTGGAACAGCACTTATTTTCAAAAACACCCTTAAGCCCTCCTGGCAAAGGGGGGCATGGGGAGTTAGATTCTTCTTGCCAAAAATGCAAAAAAATACCAACGACAACATGGCCTTGGTCTTTTAACAATTTAGCCGCCACCGACGAATCCACTCCGCCTGACATGGCCACGGCGATTTTTAATTTTTTTTCAGCTTTCTTCATCGGCGATGTTGGCGCGCTTAAAAAATAATTGCGGTTACGAGCAGCCCCAAGAAGGCAAAACTGTAAAAAATTAGGCGCGGATGCTGTTTTTTAATTTCAATGAAAATATTCAAAAGTATGGCGATAACGGCTATTAATAAAATAAATTTAAAATAGCCGCTGCTTAAAGTCAAAATCGGCCTCATGCCCGTGGCCGGGCTGGCTTTAAAAAGCTGGTAATGCTCAAGCGGCGGAGTTTTTATCATGGCCACCATATCCCAATCCAATTCACCGTATTTAATCGCTCCGCTTAGGTCGCTGACGGCGATAGTGGCCGGTATCAGAGGATTTAAGACGCTTTTCTCTTCTTCTGGGCTAACGATCGCTACGCCGCTCCAAAGCGAATCGGCCGGCGACTTAGTCAAGCTAATTTTTTTATTATTAATTATGACTTCGGCCGAAACCGTCTCCGCCGGTAAAGCCGTTTTAATTTGAATAACTTTTTCTTTATTAAATGGATCGCTCTTGATGGATAGGTCAGCGGCCAGCTGATCAATGATAATTTCATTTTCGGCCGCTTCTTCCGCCGCCGTTAACGATGCTTTGGTAAGGTTAATGCCTCTTACTTCAGACTCGGGCGTCGGCTGGCTGTTGACCGGTTCAACCTCTGGCGGCGCCGGCGCGATAATTGATTTTTTAGCCGTTTCTTTTTCCGGCTGTTTTATTTGAGTCGGCGCGGCCCGCCCGCCTGGCAAGCTGGGCGTTGTTGGCGCGGCAAAATATTGGGCCATAAAAATCGTGTCAATTTGGTTTAATTTGCCGTCGGCCATGGCCACGCCAATCTCTTTAAAATCGCTGTCAATCATATTAGCGTAGTGAGTCGGACTGTTTTGCCAGGCCTGGACCACGTCTTCGGCCCGAGAAAAACCCACGGCCAAATTTTCTCCGGCCACAGCGTATTTATAACCGATTTTTTCCAGCCAATTTCTCAAGCCAAACCCGGCCGGACTGACATGGGCAAAATACTGTTTAAGCGCCATATCTTCAACTTTCTGCCAAGCGGCTTGTTTAAGCTGCCGACTTTCCAAAAGCGCGGGCAAAGAAATTTTTTGGCGCAAATTATTAGTCAACTCTATTATTTTTCTTACTTCAGCCAGAGCCAAATCCGGGCTAAGCCAGGCGGACAAAGGATAAAATAAAACAAAAACCACCACCACGGCTTTCATGATGATAATGCCTATGGCATGGAAGAGTAGCCGTTTCGGCTTTAAGGCGTGAGGCGAATAATTATTGCCGGCGTGGGGAATGAATAAATCTTTAAGCTTGCCCGGCCCGAGCGGATTTCTGCCCCGCTTAACCTCATTGCCATCCTTCATGCCGTCGCCGTCAGTATCGGGATTTCTCGGGTCAGTGCCGTAAATGTTTTTTTCTTCATAGTCGCACAAGCCGTCGCGATCGGTATCTTTAAATTTCAGGCCCTGTCTGACCTTTTTGAAAAATTCGCGCTTTTTTTTCATAAACTCCTGATAACTATTTTTTTGTCCGGCTTTAAGCATATTTAATTTAATAATAGCACAAAAGTCAATACAAGTCTAAAATTTAATGGACTTGCCAACAACCAGCTTAGCTTAATCCCCAATATCTATTTTTCCGATGTTTTCGTTAGTGATGCCGAGCGATAAAAAGCGCATAATCTGATAAGCCGCGGCGCCGTCCTTCATGTAGTATCTCTGGCCGTCGGCCGGATTTATATACCAGGCCTGGCCGCGGTTTTCTACCTGCAAGACGATCCGGCCCTTTAAGCGGCTGATAAGCTTGCTGTCATAGGCTAGTTTGCCCGCGCCCAAGAGCGCGTGCTTTTGTTTTAGGGCATCAACCAACAGGAAAACCATGAAAAAATTGAAAGTATCAGCACTGAAAATGATAGCAATGATCGGCATAATGATCGGCATATTGTTTGCCGCTTTACTGCCAGCTCCGGCCGTAACGCTGGAATGGGATCCGAGTCCAGATTCTTGGGTATCCGGTTACGCCATCCACTACGGTACGGCAAGTGGCGTCTACACGGTTCGCGTGGATGTGGGTAATGTCACTACCTGTACGATCACGAATTTGACTCCGGCCACGACCTACTATTTCGTAGCTACGGCCTATACCGCCGATGGTCTGGAAAGCCTACCATCCAACGAAGTTGCTTATACGGTTCCTTATGCCTCTCTGGATGGGAGTTTTGACGGTTCGGACGGAGGCGAAGTAGTGATAAACTCCGCTTCGGGTATAATCACCGCGGAAGTGCCAACTTTGCGCGTTGATCCCGAATCGGTTTACTGGTCTAAGGGAGGACTAAGCGTCACTGCCGGCCAGGTAATCACTCTCTGGGCGGATATGCGTTACCAGGGTGGCGACGGAGGCGATGGACTCGTTTCTATCTACCTCGTGGATGAGGCCACCGGAATCTGGCTTGCGCCGGAGAGAGTCCGAAGCATTGCCACAAATGCAGTTTACTATCAAACGGACCTGATAGTCCGCAGCTCTAGCGATAGCGCTCGGCTCTATGTTTGCTGTGGCATACTGCCGGGGTCGTATGAGTTTAGTTGCCTTTCCACCACGGTAACAACGCCCTCAATCGCGTCGGTTTCCAGCCTATACTTGAAGCAGCTCTTGCCCCGCCAGGTAGCCGGACTTAATTCGGCCGAATGGACATGGAGCCCGGCGGCCGGCTCGCAAGGGTACATAGTCAGAACGGCAACCATCCGCGAAGAGATTGAGAAAGGCGCGGCTGGCATCCTGTTTAAGCAAGAGTCATTACCGGCCAATCAATTCACTTACCGACTTGACATCCCGTCAACCCTATACGGCGGCGTTTATCTCGCGGTTTCCAGTCTGAACAGCGGCGGCTATGAAAGCGTACCTTGGATCACCTGGTACCTGCCAGGCGACATTTTTAACACGGCGGACGAGGCCATTCCTCCTCTCTGCTATCAAGGCATGGTCGACGCCAACGATGTCAACTACGCTTATACGGGGTACACCTCGTTAAGGCGCGTACCGGCTCTAACACCGGGACGGCCACTGACGGACAACAAACATCGGTGGCCTCTTTTTATGCTTAAATAATATTTCCATCTCTCTTAATTTAATATCATCACTAAAAATTTCAAATACAAAAACACCTCTGACTAAAGAGGTGTTTTTGTATAAAACTTTATTTAGTACAATCCCGGAAATTGTTTTTGGATAATTTCAACCGACGGCTGATCAGTAACCACGGTCAATAATTGCTTGATCACGATTTTAGCGTTGTCGGTTTCGCCGGTTTTTTGATATAAAAGGGCTAAACTGTAAAGCGCGTTAGCGTGATTGGGATTGGCCTGGACGATGCTTAAGAAAAGCTGTTCAGCGGTTTTGACGTCGTCATTTTTAGCCGTCGCGCCGCCAGCGCCGCCGGTTACGCTTAAATCCTGGCTGGGTTCAGCGCCGGTGGTTAAGTCGCTGGTGGCGGTTTGCGAGAGTTTGCTTGGCGTTACGCCTCGGTTGAAATAAAGCCGGCCCAATTCAAAGCGGTAATCAACGCTCTCTCTGGTTAATAAAACCGCTTTCTTTAATTGATCGATGGCGTCGTCAATCTTATTTAATCTTTCATAAGCGATGGCTTGGCCGTAATAAGCGGCGCCAAAATCCGGCTTCTTAGCTATGGCCAAATCATATTGTTTAAGAGCTTCATTAATGTAAACTGCTTGCTCGGTCGCGACCGTTTCGGCATTAGCCCTAGCCATGTTAATTAAAGCTAAGCGGATATAGGGCGTGGGGCTGTCCGGTTCCAGGACGATATTTTTATTGTATAACGCTTCCGCCCATTCCAAAGCGCCCCGGACATAGAAAGAGGCATTTTCATAAATTAAAGCCATGGCTTCGCTGTTGGCGACATTATTGGGCGCAATCTCCAAAGCAACTTTGCCTTTTTCTATGGCTAAGGATAAAGAGTTCTCAATAATAGTCTGATTTTTCCCGCCTTGGGCTTCCTGATTAGCCAAAGTCATGTAATTATTAGCCAAGCCGATATAATAAACATCTTGATAAGGCGCTAAAACAATGGCCTGATTAATCTTATTGATTTTTTGGTTAACATCGGCGGTCTCTAAAGATTGCCTGACATAAAAATCGGCCAAATACATCTTAACGCCTAAAGTAAATAAAATAACCACGGCGGCGCTTAAGGTCAAGAAGATCGCGGCCAAAGCCAGGGCGTATTTCGGCGAAGTTCTAAAAGACAAATTCAAAGTTTTAAATTTTTCCGGATAATTGATAATCGCCATGGCGACCGCCAAAATCGCCACTAAAACAGAAACTAAAATTATGGAGCTGCTTAATGAGAATAATAAACTGAAAATTATGACGGTGATAAAACTGGCAAATAGAGCCAATAAAATTGACTGCGATTCATTCCTTTGCGCTTTAATCAAAGTTAAAAAGCAAATAGACAGAGCGATCAAAACAATGACTAGCGCGGTCAAAACGCCTAAGCCGCCGACCGTAGCCGCCAGCTCGAACATAAGCCCTGACGGATTGTCAAAGCGGACATTCCATAAAGGCGAAGCGTTAAAATCGGCGCCTTTATATTTCACAAAATCATAAACGAAAGTTGACGGCCCGGAGCCAAAGAAAGGATCTTGTTTTAAGCTGATTTTAGCAATGTCCCAGGAGGCCCGGCGCGATAAACTTACTTCGGTCGGCAAATTTAAGGCCATGATATTAAAATTACCTAAAACTAAGAGAATAATTAACAATAAGAAGGTGGCAATCGGAATAACTAGATTGGAACTGGAAATTTTAATGATTTTTGACAGTAGAAACATCAAAATTATAACCATCCCGACCACGGCGGCCGGCCAAAAAGTGAAACCGTTTAAGAGCGTAAGAACAAAAAGCGACAACAAAATTATCGCGCTCAAGCATATCTTGACGATAACTTGGAGAATCTTGCTTTTAAAGTTAGGGTGGATTTCGCTGATCTGGGCCAAGCCGATGACTAGCAGAGGCAGAGCGATGACTAAATACATGGTCAGCGCGGATAAAGAACCTAAGGGGTTAAAGCTAATCGCCCGGCTCGACTCCAAAGGTAAGACAAATTTACCCAATAATTGTAAAACTGAATAAACCGCCACCAAAGCGGTTGAGCCGATAACTCCCCAAAATAATAATTTTATTCTCTTTTGATTAATATTATTTATTACCAAATAATAAAAGATAATAAATATTATAACGGCGGCCAAGCTCTTGGCCGAGTTGCCGTAAAGGCCGATTAAGCTGTCTTTTTGGCTGATGGATAAAACCGTCGAGACAATAAAGACCGCTAAGAGTCCGATAATCGGCCAATCCAGCGGCGTTCTTTTAATATTCAGTTCGCCGACGATAACGGCTTTAGTTACCCAGCAAACCGCGCCCAAGAGCGCGAGAAAGTAAAACAAGGTCATTTTTTCAAAACCCATGTTCTGCGCGATTAAGCCGGTAAAAAACAACGGGCAAAGGAAGAAGACTAAGAAGATCGCGCCGATAATAACGAAATCTAAACCACGCGTGGTGGTGGCTTGATGTTTAGAGACAATTATTTTTTTCTCGGAAGTGAGGACTGTTTGAGCGAAGCGAGTTCCGCAACGAAAAAATTACTAACTTCAGCCAACTGCCCTGAAAAATATTTTTTAAGCGCGTAAGTCCTGATAATAATTTTATTTCGTCTAAATTGGCTGCTATCATTGCCCTGGCGCATTATTGGCTAAAATCTATTCTTTTTAATCAACTCCCTGATCTCACTTAACATCTTAATATAAAACTCAAGATTATTCAAGCTGGCTAATCTCGCGGCCAAGGGCTCATTAATTTTAAATAAATAATGCAAATAGGCCTTGGAGTATGTTCGTAATTCCGGCAGCTTGCTTTGCCCGTTGATCGGCGAAAAATCTTTAGCGAATTTAGCGTTAGTGATATTAACAGTTTCATAAAAATTGTTCGGCTTACTAGTCAGCGGTCGGTTCTGCAGAAAAAGTTTTCCATGCCGGCCATCCCGGGTCGGGATAACGCAATCAAACATGTCCCAGCCCATCTTAATTGATCTAATTATATCTAGAGGCAAGCCAATACCCAAGCCAAAACGCAGTTTACTCTCGGGGATTTGATCGGCCGTCAGTTTAAGCGTTTCGGCTAAAAAAGTTCCGGTCTCATCAACATGCCTGGCGCCAAAACCAAAACCGTCAAAACCGATTTTAATAAGTTCTTTAGCGCAATATTCTCTTAAGGGTAAATTATTGCCGCCCTGAATAACGGCTATCAGAAGCGGCCGCCTGCCTTTAAGCGCGCGCGATTTAATTTGCTTATGAAATTCTCGGAAGCATCTCTTAGCCCATTTAATCGTCAGCTCCACCGCCCGGGCTAAATCAGCATCATCATAATTATTGGGCGGGCAATCGTCAAAACAAACCATCAGATCAACACCTAAATCAAACTGGATTCTTATTGATTGCTCCGGCGTGAGCTTAAGTTTAGCGCCGTCCAAAGGCGACCTAAAAACAGCGCCCTGATCCGTAATCTGGCCGCTAGCGCCGCTTTTATTTTTATGAATCAAGGAAAAAATTTGATAGCCGCCGCTGTCGGACAAAATCGGCTGCTGCCAATTCATGAAATCGTGCAAACCGCCGGCTAGTTTAATTAATTTTATGCCGGGGCGCAAAAATAAATGCAAAGCATTAGCGACAAAGCATTCTAATTTTAATTCGGCAAGCTCGCTGCTGCTTAAATGCTTTATCACTCCCCTGGTGGCGTCCGGCATAAAAACGGGAGTGGCTATCCTCCCGTGTTTAGTCTCAATTAGGCCGAGACGAGCCTGGGAAATTTTAGATTTTTTTATAATTTTGAACATAATATCTGTCATTGCGAGGAGCCCTGTAATCAGGGCGACGCGGTCATCGCTACGCGAGATCTGGCGTAGCCATGACAATCTCACGTATGTCTATATTACATTAAACTTCGCTACAATTTAATTATGGTTATTCTTTGAGTTTGTGAGATTGCTTCGCTCCTTGCAGTCGCTCGCAATGACAATGTTTTTATTGCACCACTCCGTCGCCGCTCGCCATATTATCATCTTCCAGCTTGGAAGTCTTAGCTTTTAGGGTTTTATTTATTGGCATGTCGGTTTCGCTGTCTTGAGCCGCGATCTTAGTGCCCGGCAAAATTATCATAATCGTATTCCGATCTGCTTCCGCGGGCGTTAAGTCAAGATTAAATTCAGCGTCGGCTTTATAAACCGTAACCGGCAGGCGGCCGATTTGCCAAACAACTTGATTAGCGGCGCTCAAGTAGCTAACTTCGCCGATGGATGACCGGTTTTTGCCGCCCCACCTAATATTAACAGGCAAAGTAACGCTGATTTTCAAATCATTCAATTCATGCAAATTATTATTAATCGTCCAATAAACTTTCAAGCTGGTAGTTTGCGCGACTCGAGGCGGCAACGGTCCGAAGCCGACCGCCAAATTATCATCGCTAAAATATCTTAGCTGTTCAACCAAATTTAAATCACTGTTAATTTTATTAACGATGGAGTTGCTTTGGTTTTCGCCGCTAGCGCTCTTGCCCAAGACGCTGTATCTAACATAACTTTTTACCTGATAGCTTTTGCTTAAATCAACCGCCGCCGCCGCTTTTAGTTTTAGGGAAAAGTCAATTACTCCTTCGGCGCCGCTATTTACTTCGGCTAATTCAGCGATCTCTTGCTTGCTCCAGCTAATTGTATTGTCGCTCACCTTGCCGCTCGCCCCGTCAATTAAAGACGGCCAATCCAAAAAATCACTTTCTAAAACCGCCATAATAATAACATCTTTCATTAAAGTTTCTCCTTTGTTGGCGTAATTAATCGCGTAATTCAAAGTTTGCCCGAAATTTACTCCCTGATCAATCGGCGAGCCGTTAATAATAATATTTATATTCAGATCGCTCTTGATAATTTCATAAACCAAATCTTTTTCATGGAACAGATAATATTTCGTCGGCTGATCTTTAACTTCGACGGGCAGTTCAAATTTTATTTTTAAATTAACGCTAGGCTGCTTCTTTTCCCTGACTTTAAATTTAATCTTAAATTCATTTTCATTCTTCTCCAGGTTGCTAATAAACCAGGCGCCGCCTTCCGGCTTAATTAAGGGAATAGCCGACTCGCCTCGCTGCAGCGCCGGCGCAGCTGGCGCGCTAGTCGCCGCGCCCGCCGCTTGATTGATAATTTCCACTTCAGCCGGATGTTCCAGCGTCAAGCGGAAATTATTAAGATAATTCTGATCTTTGACTTTAAATTTGACAATAATTTCATTGTCTTCATTAACTAAGGCGCTATTAGAATTACTGAAAGAAAAATTTAGTCCTAGGTCGTTGATTTTGGTTTCAAAAGTGGCTGATTTTTTAAATTCGCTGGAAAAATTGGCTGGTTTATAGGTCATATCGGCCAAAATTATGTCGCTTTCACCGACCGGGCCCACTAACTTGCCCTTAATTCTTATCAAGTCGCTGCGATGAGGAGCTAAACTGGCCATGGCCCAAGTGTTATTATTTCTAGTCGCCCGAGGATCGCTCTCTAAAAAAATAAAATTATCCGGATACTGAACTTTAATCTCAATATTATTGATCGCCACTTTATCTTCATTTTTATAATTTAAAATATAATAAAATTCCTCGCCGGCCATAACTTCCCGATCGGCTGCAAAGCTAAGAACAATCGTCTGTTTATCGGCGTTAATATTTAAATAAATATAATTATAAGCCGCGTAAACCGCTCCGCTTAAAACAAACATGACAATAATAAAAGTAACCAGATTAAAGAAAAAGCCCCGCGCCCGCTTCACGGTTAAAGTTTTAATGTCAAGCTTTTTGCCTTGATCGTCCTGGTAGATTCTGGCCAAGCTGTTTTTTATTTCTTCTTCCTTGGCCTCGTTAACGACATATTTATCAAAGGCCTCGACCTCTTCGTCGTTAGGCAGCGGCCTTTTCACGAATTCGGACAAGCTGGAAGAATCGTGTTTTATTTTTATTTCATGGTTTTTCATATCCATTGTCATTGCGAGCGAAGCGAAGCCTGCCTACCGGTAGGCAGACAATCTCACGCATGCAGTTTGCTTCACTAAATCTCGCCATAATTTTATTATGATTATTTTTTACTATTTATGAGATTGCTTCGTCGCCCCGCAGATACTGGGCTCCTCGCAATGACAGATGACTTACTTCTCCTCCACCATTACGGCCATCAGTTTATCCTGATCAAAAATTTCTTTTCTGAACCAGCCGTCTAAATTAACGGTTAAACCGGTCGGATATTGCCAAATTATTTTAAAATTATCGCTTAATTTTAATTCGCTCTGGAAGGTAGATGAATTCATGCCTGGCTGTTTCTGCGCGAGCAAGGAATAAGAATAAAGTTCTTTCTGATCGGGATTAATCATGGCGTTAGCTTTAGCTAGCAAATTATCCAAGGAGCTTTGAGCTAAACTGGGTTTTTTATCAATTAGCTTAAAAGGTAATTGATATTTAATATTTATGGCAATGGTTTGACCCGGATCCACTTGCGACCAATTAGCGAAAACGGTCTTATCTAGTTCATTATAAATTTTCGTGCCGCTTAAGTCGTCAGTTAGCGCTAAGGCCTCGCCGCGCGCCAGATCAGGGTCGTTTTGCCAATCCGCTTCGGCCTCTTTAAAAAATATTTTATCCACCGGTTTAAAGCCGCTAGCTTCAATCAATTCCGAGCCCAAGGGCACATAAATTCTTAGCCAATCAACATTCCTGACGCCGGAGAATGGCTCGCGCTTTATTCCTTCATGGGTTCGCCTAATGGTTAAATTATCAATAATTGTGCCATCCGGCTGGACTTCGGCCCGATGAATAATTTCCTGCCTGATGCGGCGGTCGCTTTTCCCGCCGGCGATATTAGTATTGATCACGCTTAAGTAATCACCGGCCGTGGTTTTAATTTCTCCGATCCAGCCCAGCCGTCTTACCTCGGCCTGCAATTTATTATCGGTAAAATAAAATAAAATATTTTTATCCGTGAGCAAACCTTCAATCGCTTTAAGCAGGGGCAGTAAATTATCTTTATTTAAGCGCTCAGGCAATTCGGCAATAATTTTATTCATTAAATCGCCGATGATTTTCTTCGGCTCCTTAGTGACATTGGGCTTCTGCTCGGCGAATTCCTGAGTCACGCGCCAGAAATTATCCGCGTCAATAATCACGCCATATTTATCTTTCATATCTATCGGACCGATGATCCTTAAAATTTCTTCCATGACGGTCGGCGTCAAGCCGATTACCCCGTCCACGGTTGAACCGTCGCTATTGGCATAAAACCAGGCTAATTTGCGCGCCGAAGTTGGCCAATCAGGCCACCAGTTAGCGTCCCAAAAATGCCAGTCCGGCCTAATTAAGCGGAGCGGCTCCGGCGATTTTATTTTCTTTAACAGGCCGGCATCAGTATCATAGCTGCCGCCGCCGGGCGCTTCAATTTTCTTTATCCGGCCGTTTAAAACATCTATTAAGGCGAAACTGCCGATAAAGCCGCCCGAGGCTCGAAGCTCGGAATTATTTTGAAAAACCAATAGATAGCGTTTGGCCGCGCCGCCGCCCAGAAAACTCTCCAGTTGATCGGCCAAACCGATGAATTCGCTTAGCCAGCGGCTGAGTTGGCCGATCTTTTGCTTTAATAAAATAAACTTTGTTTGATAATCCTCGGGCAATACCTCGCTATTGATCTGATCCAGTTCCTGACCCAGAGCGGTTAAATCTACGATGGCGCGATGGCCGTAAACGGTTAAATTTAATAAAATCCCCTTACTGCTACTGGCCTGATAATTAAATAAGGCGGCAATGGCCAAGCTTAAATCTTTACCCGCGGCCGCGCTTAACTCGCCGGCTCTAACTAAATGCTTACTGGCCGCGGCCAGTCGCAGATTCTTATCCGGCACGGCGGCGGCTAAGGTAAAGAGCAAACCGTTAATTTCCTTAAGCTGATTCTCGGCAATTAAAAAATTACTGCTGGCCTCTGCAAAACTTTTGCCGGCTCCGTTAAAGTCCAGATTAGCCGCGTTAAGGCCGCCGGAAATTAAATTATTCATGGCGCTTTCGCTCGCGCCTAAAACTTTGCCTCGAGCGCTATCCAGCGTTTTATAGAATGTCCAGGCCTTAACCGGTAAAATCATGATTAAAAGAACTCCGGCGAAGACCAGAACCGGCCTTAAATAGCCAACCACCCGTTTGTCATTGCGAGGAGCGCCTTTAGCCCCGGGCTTGACCCGGGGGACGAAGCAATCTCTGTCCCTAACGATAATCCTCTTTAGTAATATTCCCGCAATCACTGATCTCATCATCTGAAAAACGCCCGAAAAAATCTTTAAACCCTTAATTATGATCGGCCTGAATCGGCTAACTAAAAAATTCATGGCTCTGGCTAGCGGTCTCATTGTCTCGAGTAGTAAAAAATAAACCAAACGCAAACTAAAAATTATCACCCAGCCCACCCAATAGCAAGCTTGACAGATTAAAATTACAGCTTGCTTTAAAATTATATAGACCAATTTAATTAATACAACAAAAGCTAGCCGATCTAGCTTAAGCCAGATTTTTCCGACCGGGGAATTTGGCATTAACCAGGCCCCGGGTTGGTTATTTTTAGGTCGCTTATTTTTTGTCATGCCCGCGCCCAATTCTTTCGCGTAATCAATAAAAGCCGTAAAATTCTTCTTGGTATTTTCCCTGCCTTGCTTTAAAATCTGGCCATAATCAAGCTCGGCTAATTTTTCCAATTTTAATTCAAGCGATAAATTCTGCTGGCTGGTTATTCCTTTTGTCTCCGCAGCCGCCAGTTCTTGTTTTAAATCAATCACAAAACGGGACGATTCAGCGCCCGGTTTAATTTTTAAATTGTTAAATTTATTTAAGCCCATTTGTTTTCTAACACAAAATTTTTCCAAACTTATTTACCCTGTTAAATTTATTTAGTGATAAACATTTAACAGGGTCAACATTATTATAACACAAAAACTAGAAAATATGAAAACTTACAGACTAATACTTAAAACCGCCTTAACTATTTAATTATAAAAGTAAATTTTTGTTATGGCATTTTCTGTATAATAATGATATTATTGATTTGTCAATCAAACCAAAAAAATGTTTCCGGAAAGGAGAAACTTAATATGGCAAGAGTACCTAGGATAATGGTTACGAACGGACACCGATCAACGGTCGAGCAGTTCTTACAACCAGAGGAGCTGGCTATGATGTTTTACCCGGAGTTTAAGGAGAACTTAAGCCCAGAGGATTTCGTTCATACTTCTTTTCCGGTGCGAGTTCAAAAAGTCGGAAAACCAATGTCTGGTCCGCGGAAAACCAGAGCATGGCAATTCATGTTCAAACAGAAAACATGAACCGATTAACACTCCAGGAACTAGTCGCTGAAGCTTTCCCCTCTAACGAACCCGAGAGCCCTGATTCTGCTGAAGACATGGTATCTGAAAGGAACTTGTCAGAGACCCTGGCCGTCCGCGAATTCTACCGGCTGGTCGCCGAATTTTTCCCTTCAAACTAAGTCGGCGCCTAACCGCGTCGCATCACCCCTGAAAAAGGTAAACGATAAAATCTCGTGAACTTCTTTTCAGGGGTTTTTTTAATATTATATATTTCTATTATATTATAGCTAATATTAAACAAAATTAATGATTATGGACTTTTTTACTTTGACATTTTTACTAGTATATGCTATTATAATAAGTCAATTTGTTCTTTAAAACTTAGCGCTAAATGCTGAATTAAGGGTTATAAAAATTTGTAACTTTTAATTCAGCGTTTAGCAGAAACAAAACCCAGCTCCACGAAAGGAGGAGCTTCTAATGAACAACCGTCATCATGTAATGTCATTTGCACGATTTGTCCAGTCAGTTGATGGCCCTGCCAGTCATCCCTGACGACTTCACGCCCACTCTTGCCCGTTTTGGGGAGGGGTGGAGGATTGGAGAATTCAGGGAATGCCCAGTGTCGCAAATCTTGACAGTGAAGTTCACACCAATATCCTTCACAGTGAAGGTGAGGCGGAGTGATGGCAAGCCAGGTGTCGACCAATAACTACTACAAACGAAAGAAAAAACAACAAACATGAAAACAGAAAATCAAACACCTATCAGGCCCTTTTCTCTCGCGGAACTCAAAACTCGACAGGAGCAAGGGTATCCGCACCCCGGACTCGTCGAGGACGGGATGAGAGCGCTCGAGCGAGTACTCAATACCGCTCAAGAACAGCCAGGCCAGCCCAGCGCCGAGCCGCCAGTTGAACGGGAAAGGTTCGGCAAGGATACCGCCACCCATAATGTGCGATGGCAGAGCACACTGTTCGGTTGGGTGACTATCGGCATTGACACTCACTGTTTCGGCCGTGAGATCCACCTCGACCAGTTCACCATGGTGGTACCGATCGAACTTACTGGCCAACCGGACGCGATCACCTTTTTTATCGAACGGGGGCTGACGCCGGGAATCAGGATGTTCCGCTCGCAGATGAACGCGCCTGCTGACTGCACCGAAGGCGACATGGCTTCGGCCACCTTCCCGATCAACTGGATTGCCGATAGTCAGGGCGGGCAAATGCCGTCCACGGTCAAGGGAAGACGGGATATGGACCTGATATTCCTTGATACCACTGGCGTGGGTGATGGCCGGAAGGGCGCCATGGTCGTGCTGGAAGTGAGCATAACTACCAGGCATGGTCAGCTCTGGCTAGGTTTCCAGCGGGTGTATGCGGGACAAGTGGTTCGCACGACGGCGGAAAAGGCCCAAAGTATGGGTTTCGCGACCGTCGAGGCGGATCACCACAGAGTGGCAGTAGTCCCTCTCATGCCGGAGAACGCCTACCCAAAGAGTAGCTTCTTCGGGAACTTCAGTCACCTGGCAGTCGGAATTGTGACCGCTGCCATTAACCTGGAGGCTTCGGTTCCTCTATCCAGTTGCGTGGTGGCTCGGTGGCAACCTAGTGCTAAGGAACTGCCGGCCGAATTAAGCCATCGAGAGGGATGGTTTGGCGCCAACATCTGTTGGTTCAACGCCACGATCGGTTGCGGCGTTGTTTATCTGGACGACGGCAGATCTGCCTTCGTTCATTTCAAGCAGATCGAAGGCGCGGACGGGGCTCCCTTATGGAAGCAACCGGGCGTCTTTCCGATGCTCACGCCCATGACCAGGGTGGCAGTGCGGGTCGTGCAAGAATCCGGCACGAACCTCAAGGCTACGGCAGTTAGGCCTTTCTAAGCCCAACTCCCTCGGGAGTTGGCAAATCAAACAGGGCGGCGGTCATCATGATGAATGATGATCAACCGCTCTTTTCTTTTTGCTTAATAAATAATAGTTTACTTATTCTCCAAAATAATTCATTTTATCCGGCCAGGGGTTAGCGGCTAGCGGCAGGACTGAATTATAAAGATTCGCGTATAGCTCCTCGGTTATAAAAGGCATAAAAGGATGAGAGATAATTAAATATTTTTTATAAACAAACCTCAAGACCGAAGAAGAAACTTCCGTATTTTTCTTTGCTTGCGTAATTTTTACATATTTCTCCAGATTTAAAAGAAAATGGCATAATTTTTCTTGCGCGAAGGCGAATGAATATTTTTCCAAAGATGAGCTGACGGAAACCGCGAGATGATCAATCTCCGATAACAAATATTTATCTTCATGACCTAGATCTTGGGGTTTAAATAATTCATGTGAATTCAGCTGGTAAGCTTCAATTAGGCAGCCAATCTTCCATAATCGGCGGGAAAATTCCTGGAAATAAAACAGTTGCTCTTCCGCCAGGGTGAAGTCTTCCCGAAGCGTTGTATATGATATTAAAGCCATCCGCGTGGCATCAGCGCCAAACTTTTCCAGATAATATTCAAGCGAGACAGCATTGCCGATACTCTTTGACATTTTTTGTCCGTCTTGGCCTTGTATTAAACGATGGAGATAAACCATTCTAAACGGCAGCTTGCCGGTTAAATATTGGCTTAAAAATATCTTCCTGGAAACGGACAAACGAAGCAAATCATACCCTATAACGATTGAATCGCTGGGGTAAAAATAAGAGAAATCAGCGGCCAGCTCGTCGCCGAAAACAATCGTGCCCCATTGCCCGGAAGAAAACCAAGTATCAAAAGTATCGGTTTCAGGTAAATATAATTTACCCGCCTCTGGCTCTAATGTCCAAACCGCATTTTCGCCTGCATAAATCCGTTCCAGGCCAGTCGACACTTCTTCTGTAGTAACGCCTTGATCTAAAAATAATTTTAAATTTCCACACTGCTTGTCTCCTTTTTTGTCAATAAACCAAACCGTGAACTTTGACGGATCGGAAATATCATACCAAATCGGAATTTTTATGCCCCAGACATTCTGACGAGCGATTGGCCAATCAGTCATCTTTTTAAGCCACTCCATTAAACCTTTCTCTCGCCATCTGGGAAAAATTTCTAAACCTTCTTTTTTAATGGCGGTTAAAGCATTTTTTCTTAAAGGAACTGTTTCGTCATCTATCTTTAAAAACCAAGTAAGCATTATTACGCTTTCTACTTCGTGGCCTCGTTTACATAAAAAAACAAAATCTAAATACGAGTCGTCAATTTTTTCTAAATACCCCTGTTGTTTTAAAAATGAAACTTCTTTAAACCGTGCCTCTTTAGGTTTTAATCCCGGGTATCTCTCTAGCATCTTTCCTTCCCAATCCAAAAGATTTTGCGAAGGTATTGAGTTGCGCAGCGTATATTCATAATCGTATTTTTTATAGGAAGGAGAAAATGGGAAAAGAAATTGATTATTATTTTCTGGATCAAACTTTCTTTTGCTGGCGATAATTTCAACTGGTTTGTTTGTTATGGGATTTATAAGCACTTGGCCAATATAATGGGCATATCGCTTATCGTCAGGATGAATTAATACATGGGTAGCGGCGAAAAGGAATTCCGGCCGCGTAGTCGCTAGGGTTAAATAATTGTGGCTATTCTGAAATGTGAATTTAATAAAATAAAGGGGGATCGTCTCTTTTGATTCTTCAAGTTCAATATCCGCTAAAATCGTGGCGCACGAAGGACAATAGCTGGCCATATAAGATCGGCGATAAATTAGATTGTCAGCAACCAGCTTATTAAATGTTTTATTGATTGACCGAAGAGATTCGCTATCCATGGTATAGCGAAACCGGGACCAGTCCACGCTTGCCCCCAGGTCTTTTATCTGGCCTTTTATTGTCTCATTATTGCCTTCAACAAAATGCTTGATCGCTTCGAAAAGTTTTTTACTGCCAAACTTCCATTTATCTTTGCCGGCTTTCTCTAACTCTCTCTCAAAAGTAACTTGCGTTTCGTAACCGCCATGATCGGTAGAAGGAATCCACAGCGTAGGATCGCCCTTGGCTCTATGAAATCTTGCCAAAATATCCTGAATAGCAATCATCAGCGCGTTGCCAATATGCATGGCGCCGCTGGCATTTGGTGGCACAAGAAAAATAGAAAACGGTTTTTTTGTAAGTTCAATTTTAGGGGTAAAATAATTATCCCTCTCCCACATGAGACTTATTCGCCGCTCGGCTTCTTTGTGATTATAATATTTTTCCATGATATGTTGCTAATAAATTATAATTTTTTCAAAATTTTATTATAAACTTCTAGGGTTTGGCGCGCGCATTCGCTCCAGCTGTACTTTTTTATTTGTAGATATCCCCTATTTATCATCTCGCGGCGCAGATTTTCATCGCTGATTATCAATTCTATTTTGGCTTTCATCTCCGCTTTATTTTCCGGATTAAAATAAACCGCGGCCGAACCCAGAATTTCCGGCAAGCTGGTTTTATTGGAGCTGACTACGGGCAAGCCATAAGCCATAGCCTCCAGCGCCGGCAAGCCAAAACCCTCGTAAAGCGAGGGGAAAATATAGGCGCGAGCGCGAGCGTACAAAATTTTTAAATCGCCGTCGGGAACATAGCCGGGGAAAATTATCGCTCCGTTAAAATTCGCGACCGGCGGTTTTAAGCGGCGATAAAAGTAATCTTCTTTGCCCACTAAAACCAATTGCAAATTTCTCTGCTGCCCGTTAATCAGCGAAAAAACTTTAATCAAACCTCCTAGGTTTTTATGGGGATAGGCGTTGCCGACATAGAGCAGATATGGCTCGGCGATATGATATTTTTTTAAAATATCCTCCGGCTGATGATCGTTGATTTTGTCGCGAGCCAGATCGGCCACGCCCTCGTAAGTAACCATAACTTTCTCCGGCTTTATTTTGAATTGCCTAACGATTTCTTGCTTAGTATATTCGGACACGGCTAAAACCTGGCGCGCCCGCTTAATCGCGAGGGCGATGACAATTTTATAAAAAAAGTTTTTTATTTTATAGATTACCGGCGCTAAAGTCGTGGCGCGCTGGGTGGGAAATTTTATTAATATTAAATCATGGATCGTTACGACGAATTTCACCGGACAGAAAATCGGCACGTTAAAATGAGGAAAATGCATTAAATTCAAGCGCTGGCGAGAGATGAGGAACGGCAATAAAATTTGCTCGGCGAGGCCATACCATTTTATGTCCGCTAAAATTTTTTTCACCTTAAGATTATCGCTTTTAAAACTAGAAAAATTTTCCCGCCGCAAAAATACCACATACTCGCTGACCTGATCTAATTTTACTATATTATCAACAATCTCCTGGATATACCTGCCCAAACCCTTGCCGATTGGGCCGTAAAAACGGGCATCAATGCCGATGCGGTTAATTTTTTTATTATTTTTCATATTTAGTTTGGTCGAACGAAGATGTTGGTTTTAAGCGCATACGAAATTGTAGTAATTTTTCTTAAAATTATTCAATTTCACTAATTTCTATTTCGGTCTTTACCGATTGAATAATTTTAAGAAAAATACCCAAATTTCGTCTAAGCGAGAAACCAACATCTTTGTTCGACTTTAATTCTCCGACTGCGCAGGAATAACTGGCGCTAATCTATACAATGTAAAATCTTTGGCCACTTTTTCCACAATCTCTATTTTTAAATTAAACTTAGCCAATCTTTTTTCATTTAAATAATTATAATCTTTTTCCGGAAAAGTAAAATTATAATAATAGACCGACAAATACTTAATTAGAATGGCATACTGTCTGATCATCTCCTCGTCATTAAACAAGCCGACAATTACCTTTCTTTCCGGGAATAGCAGCTTGTCATGATATTGAGTTATAACAACTGATCGCGGTTCAGTTAAGCTAAGTATTCGGTTATAATCCTGGCGCGAAGCCAATTGCTTCTTCACCGATTGAACTAAGCCTTCGGCGCTGCCGAATAAAACGAACTGCAGGGAAATAACCAAAACTATGGCTATCATTAAAACACGGCAACCGTTAATTAAAACTTTCTGGCGGAAAAGATTGGCTAATTTTATTAGAAAAAAACTCGCCAGAGGTATGGCGCCCAAATAAATCGGCAGCCAATAGCGAGTATAGGAATTGCCGATGGTGTGGCTCCGCGGGTCCGGATTATCATGAAAATCCCAACTGCCATAATAAAATAATAAAATAAAAAAAATAATCGCGTAAACCGTAAAATAGCAAAAATGGCGTCTCTGCCATTTTTTAATTCTTCTTAAGAGCCAGAGAAAGCCGAACAAAGCCGGCCAAAATAACCAATAAAACATGGCCGCGAAATAAAAATAAAGCATTCTAAAACTCTGGCTCGGCGAAAAACCGAAATGAAAAAGATTATTTTTTATTTGGATTAAATTATCTTTAACGATGCCGGTCTTTATCAGACCGGATGTCACAATGGCTTGGCCGGCGCCGGCGATATTTAAAATTGATTGGTTCATTTCATCGTAACCGCCGCGCCAATAAGACCCGTAAAGTATCTGATTCCAGAATAAGGCCGGTAAAATAGAAACGGACAAAAAAGCCAAAAAAATCAATAATTTTATCAAACCAACTTTTTTAATATTAAATAGCCAGAGAGCCAGCCAGCCTGGCATAAGCCAAATCAGCTCGGCCGATCGGACGATCACCGCCAAACCCAAGAATATTCCGGCTAAAGCGGCGTAAACGTCGGGCCAGAATTTTAAAATTTTAAACTTGACCGTAGCAATATCCAGCGACGATTTTTTATTTCTCGCCATAATGACGGCGAAATACCAGCTAATCATAAGTAAAACCACAAACAGCACATTATGAAACATGCTGCGGGCGCTATAATAAATCAGCGGCGGCAAACAGGCCGCGAAAATCGCGGAAATCAAGGCATTGCGTCTGCCAAAAACTTCCTTAATTAAAAGAAAATAAAAAATCAGGCCGATGGCCGCGAAAAACGGCGTGAGAAATGGAATAATTTTATAGCCAGTTAAACCGGCGATGGTACCGTAAATCAAAATCAGGCCGAGAAAACTTACCGGCTTAATCGTGCCTTGATCGCTCCGGTAGCTCCTGGGATGCATGATATCGGCCGACAGAAGATTATACTTTTCAAAAAACTCAAGCCGCCCCTCCTGGGCGTAAAGTTTAGTAAAATTATAATTTGACGATTCATCCGGCGACCCCCATTTTATAAAGCCATCCGGCTGCGCGTAATAATTATAACTCGCGGTACCGATAAAAAAACTCGCTGCCACGATTATTAAAATAATCCACTGCCAGTATTTTTTAAACCAATTTTTAACTTCGGCGGGCAAATTAAACTTCATACAAATAGATCGGTAAATCATTCTTAGTCGGCTTATCAATAATCTTCGGCGTCCAATCATTAAGTTTAAAGGAATAAGAGATTGCTTTAGCCCCGGGTTTTAATTCTTGTTTTAATTTAACGGCTAATTTTCCATTGACCGTCTTGGGTATGCCAAAAAAATAAACCACATCCGCCGACGACAAATCTTCTTTAAATAAATTCTTAAATTTAAATTTGGCGTTCGGTTTAAAAACCTGCCTAAGCCGGCAAATTAAATATAATGGCCAAAATATCTCTAGGCCGATGGCTAGGGCCTTATAATGATCGCTCGCGTAGATAACAATTTTACCGTCGCCGCAGCCCAAATCATAAAAAATTTGGCCATCTTGCAAGTCGGCTAATTTAAAAATTCTGCTTAAATCGCGGCTGCGGCTCGGTACCCAGGGGGCAAACGACAAAACTGAAAAAACTATATTAATACAGCAGACAATAACGGATAATATAAAAATTAAACTTAAACTGTAAACTATAATGAAAATTATCATAAGATGTGGTAAAATAGTAATGTTAAGTTTGGGTAAAGGCGTTGGTTTTGAGCGGCGCCTCGGTGCTTTCCTCGGAGCCGAAACAACCGATCGGAATGAAATTGTAGCGATTTCTTCAAAAATCGCCCAAATTTCATCTTAAGCGAAAAACCAACGCCTTTACCCAAAGATCAGACAACAATGTACGATAGATTGCTACATATCGCGAATTCACTGCTAATATTTATCTGCCTGATTGCCCTATTTGGCGGCCTGGTTTATCATTTTTATTCTCTTAATAATCTAGGCGTGGCAATTAGTTTAACCTTAGCGATTATTTCCTTTATCATTATACAGTATTTTAGCTTTCAAGCAAATAAAAAAATCGAATGCCAGTCTGAAGCAAAAAATCCTGATCCTAAGCTTCAAGCAATTAATCTCCTGCTCGGCGCCGCTTATCTCTTGCTCCTCTGCACCGCTTTTTATATTCTGCTCGGCCACCAGGCGGCCAATGCCATAATTTCGCCTTGGCAAATCGTGCCAAAATATTTTTTTACAATTTATAGTTTAGCAACTCTCTGTTTAATCGCTAATATCATCTCTAACGGCCGCTTGGCTTTGCCGCTCTTAATCGGCCATTACTTTTTATCTCTAGCCGTCGCTTTAATCGTCTATCGGCTGGGTTATGGTTATGATTCTTTCATCCATCTGGCCACGGAAAACTTAATTGATAAAATCGGCGCGGTCGAGCCCAAGCCGTTTTATTATCTCGGGCAGTATGCTTTAGTGGTAATTCTCCATAAAATTACCGCCCTGCCCTTGGCTTGGCTGGACAGATTGCTTCTGCCGGTAGCGGCCGCGGTTTTCCTGCCGCTTACTCTCTGGCGCGTACTGACGGCCTGGTTTAACGAAGAGCGGCTTAATTTAACGGTAATCTTATCCTTACTGGCTTTAACTTTTCCTTTTTTAATTATCACTACGCCGCAAAATTTAGCTTATTTTCTATTGATCATAATCATCTTGCTCGGTTTGATTTGCCAAAGTTTTTATGATTTTTTTATAATTTTACTTTTATCCCTAACCGCGCTTATCATTCAGCCCATCGCCGGCTTGCCGGCCCTGCTCTTTTGCTTATTCTTGGCCGTTTACCATAGCGATAAAACTAAAATAAAAAAATATTTATATCCCCCGTTAATTTTAATTGCCATTTTTATCTTGCCGGCGGCCTTTTATTTTTTAAACCGGCAGTTGTCAGCGGCCGCTATGAGCGGCGCTTTAGCTCAAAACGTCAGCCAATGGGTCTTAAAAATTCCTGGCCAAGAAAATTTTATTTTAAATTTCGTCTATCTCTATGGCTTTAATTTAAAATTTATTTTCACCCTGCTGGCTTTAAGCGGAATTTTTATCGCGCTTAAACATCAAGAGCAATGCAAGATTTTCTGGCTCTATTTTACGCTCTCTATTTCTTTATTCATATCATATTTAATTACCGCTAAAATACCATTCGCTTTCTTAATAAACTATGAGAGAAGCGATTATCCGGCCAGAGTTTTACTGATCGCCTGCCTGTTTCTCTTGCCGTTCATAATCATCTCGATCTACGCGCTGTTAGAAAAAATATTGGCGCAAAATATTATAATTAAATTAAGCTGGGCGACGTTCTTAACGATTTTTATCAGCGCCTCTCTATATATAACTTACCCGCGCTATGATAATTATTTTAACTCGCATGGCTATTCGGTTTCCCGGGCTGACATTAAAGCTGTCAACTGGATAAATACCAATGCCAAAACTGATTTTATAGTTTTAGCCAATCAGCAAGTAAGCGCCGCCGCTTTAAGCCAATTCGGCTTTAAAAAATACTACGGCGGCGGCCAATTATTTTACTACCCGATTCCGACCAGCTCCCCGCTCTATCAATCTTATCTGAATATGGTTTATAAAAAACCTGACCGCGAAACTATGCTAGCGGCCATGGATTTAGCCGGCGTTAGCCAGGGCTACTTCGTTTTAAATAAATACTGGTGGGCGTTTAAAAAAATTCTGGACCAAGCCAAGCTCTCGGCCTCGAGCTTTGAGGAAATTGATAATGGCGAGGTGTATGTGTTTAAATATGAAAGAAAATAAACTTAACAGAACTTATCAAGAAGCCGGACGAAGGTTAATTAATCAACCCCTCCAACTCTTTAATATAATTTTCCACACTATATTGCTTAACCTTCTCCTTGCCCACCCTGGCTAACTCGGTCAAATCACTTGGACATTCTATGGCCCAAGACATTTTGTCAGCCAAATCCGCCACATTACCTGGCCTGAATAACAAGCCGGCAGTATTTTCACCCAAGAGCTCGCTAATCCCGCCCAAATCGGCAGCTAAAACCGGCAAGCCGGCGCTAAAAGCTTCCAATATAACGGTCGGACAATTTTCATAGCAGAGAGTCGGCACAACCAAGCTCTGGCAGACAGACAAAAGCTTATTAACTTGCGCTTCATCTTGGCGGCCTAAAAATTTAATACTATTATCTCGTCCGGCTTCAATCTTAACCTGTTCCAGCCCTGAACCGACACCGGCTATAATTAACTCGGTTCGCGGAAATTTTTCTCTTATTCTCTTATAGGCCTGAATCAATAAATTCAGGCCTTTATGTTTTTCTATTTGGCCTAAATATAAAAATTTAAAAATTTCATTGTCTTTTAACGCCGCCACCGCGAGCGCTGGCGCGACCGGATTGGGCAAAACTATTCTTTTTGATTTAATAAAAAATATCTTATCCAAATGTCGATCGCGAAGCCAGCGAGAAGGAAAAATTACCGCCTTAGGCGAAGCAAACAATCGACTGCATAAGCCGGCATAATTTCTGGCCCACTGGCCGTTAATCATATTTTCTTGGCCAAAGAGTAAGAGTCCGGCAGGATGGATTAATTGAAGATCATGGACAAGATGAATATGCTTAATTTTTAACCTCCTGATCGCCAATGGCGTTAAAAATCCCAAACCCATTAAATTATTGGTTACCACGGCAACGCATTTGGCTTTTTTTAAAATTTTTTTTATTCTAAAATAATTTATAAAATTAAACATGTTCCAAATATGCCAAACCAACCGCAAAACTTTAGGATATTTATTTAGATTATGATACAAGCTATTTAAATAATAAATTCGTAATTCGCTTGTCCTCCGAAGCGCTAGCGAAGGGGGGCAATTTGCTTGTCCTCGCCAATCCTTGGCGAAGGTAATTTTTAATTGTTTAAAATACGGGCTGGTGGTTATAATAAAAACTTCATGGCCGGCTTTAACCAAGCCATTAGCTATGATTTTGGTGATTTTCTCCGCGCCACCTCTGGCGTACGGCTCATATAAATTATTAATTAAACAAATTTTCATAAACTTTACGCGGTTGATTAGCAGTTGGCTGAAGTTAGTAATTTTTGAAGTGAGGACTGTTTGACCCCGCATTTGCGGGGGAGTTCCCTGCCTGCCGGCAGGTAGGCGCAACGAGAAAATTACTAACTTCAGCCAACTGCCCTGAAAAATATTTTTTAAGTGCGTAAGTCCTGATTACAACAAAGGATTAAATCTTATCTGATAATAAATTGCGTCAAGCTTTTTACCAACCCTTACCCAGGTATATTTCTTTTCCACTAATTCCCTGCCCGCTCTCCCCATGGCCTGGGCCCGCTTTTTATCGCCTAAAATAATGGTTATTTTCCTTACCAAATCTTTAATATCGTTGGGCTTTACCAGAAAGCCCTGCTTGCCGTTTTTAAAAACGCTTCTAACTCCGGGCAAATTGGAAGTAATTACCGGCCTGGAGCAAGCCATGGCCTCAAGCGTGACTAGACCAAAAGCTTCGGCTTGATTGATGGAAGGTAAAATCAGACAATCGCAATAATTATAAAAATCAACCAATTTGCTATTATTAACCATTTCATTAAAAAAAACTGATTTGGCCACGCCTAAATCATGAGCAATCTTTCTGTAATATCCCAATAAATCTCCGCTACCGACGACATTTAAAATAGTTGAGCTAAATTTGGGATTTTTAATAACTTCGGCTAACGCTTTGATCAAATTCTCCAAGCCTTTAAAATAATGGGCTCGATCCAGCCCGCCCACGAACAACAAAACGCCGTGTTGCCGATCCTTATTTAAATTATCATGATAAATGACGAATTGATCGGGATTAACGCCGAAAGAAATTTGCCTGAATTTATCCGGCCGGCGGCGGTAATATTTTCCCAAATTAGAGTGTTTAATATAATCAAGCGAGGCGCAAGTAATAATTTTCGCGGCTCGAACGAAAATAGGCAAAATAAAAATTTTATATAGGTAGAAAATAAAACCTTTAAAACCGGTCGCCTGATTATCCATATGATAATGCAAGACCAGCTTCATTCTTTTGCCCGACCATAACTTTCTTAATAACACCGCTTTGAGCGCCCCGTAACAGGGATAATGTAAATGCACAATATCAAAATTATTCAATTTAAAAAAAAGTTGCGGTATGAGAGCCCCGTTGCCAAACTTAACGATCGACCTAAGGCGCTCAACGGTAAATTTACCTTCCGTGTCGACTGGCTGATCGGCAAACTGGCTAGCCCCATCCGAATAATTGTAAGCCGGCGTGAACACCGTCACCTCATGCCCTAAATCGGCCAGCCTGTCCGAAATATTATAAACGCTATTGCCAATTCCGCCTCGATAAGGCGGAAAAGTACAAACGATTTGCGCGATTCTCATAATTACTTATCTTTTAAAGCGATGTTCTTAACAATCTTAGTTAGATCTTTTTCAATTTTCTCAAATTTCAATCTTAAGCGGAAAACAAAATAAAATAATATAGCCACGCTTAAATATAAGAGGACCTCGATGCCGCTACCGGAGAACCCCAGTTCCGATACTAATTTATCAATCGATTTCAAAAAAATTATTAAACCCGCGGCTAAAAGCCAAAAAATCAGCCAAAACAAAAATTCATTGGCGCCAATATGGTTTTTTTTCTTTTGCCAATAAAGGCGGGCGATAAAAAAGGCAATAATTATGAGCGCGATAGCTTGTTGCGGCATATATTTTAATAACTAATTAACTATTATAGCGATAAGTAAATCTTTTATGATCTTTAAACCGCCAAAAAAACTTTGGCCAAAATTATGATAAACCACGGCAATCGGAACTTCCGCGACCTGGAGTTTATTTTTCTTAACCTCAAACATAATTTCCGAGCAATGCGCCATCCCATCCTGCTGCCAACTTATCTGGCGAGCGGCCTCGGCCGACATGGCTCTAAAACCGCTTTGCGGATCGGTTAAATTAATCTGAAAAAATATCCGATTAACGGCTTTAGCCAAAGGCATTATAAAATATTTTTTAAAAAAGGGCATGGCTGTGTTGCCGCGGCTGTCTAAAAAACGCGAACCATAAACTACTTGAGCCGCGCCCTGTTTTATCGGCGCGGTAATTTTGGCGATGTCTTGGCCGGAAAACTGGCCATCGGCGTCAAAATGAATAATAATGTCAGCGCCATTGGCTAAACTATATTCCGTGCCGGTACGGAGAGCCGCGCCTTGACCGCGGTTAATTATATGTTTTAACGCCATAGCGCCGCCGGCTTTAGCTAAATTATAAGTCTGGTCAGTTGACCCATCGTCCACTACCACCACCCTATCTACCAGTGATTTAATTTCCTTAACCACCGCGGTTATATTTTTATGCTCATTAAACGCCGGAATTACGCAAAAAACTTTCATAAAGTAAAAAATTTACTTATCCGGAACAGAAGTATTTATTTTTCGCTTAAACAAAATCTGTGTATTTTTTCTTAAAATTATTTAAATCGACTCCCTAACGGTTTTTAAGCCCTTACTAGCCCGGAGATCATCAATGGTTTTTTCCAAACCTTTTTCTAAGGTAACTACCGGCAGCCAACCCAATTCTTCCCGCACCTTAGTTATATCGGGCAAGCAAAGCTCGGTAATAAATAAATGTTTATCTGAATATTTAATCTTGGATTTTGATTTTAGCAGCTTAATAATAATTTCACAAATTTTAGTAAAACTGATATTAATATCCGAACCGATGTTGACCGGACCATTAATATCGGCGGCCATCATCTTTAAACAAGCATCCACGCAATCGTTAATATAACAAAGCGAAGTGGAAAAATTCGCGTCGCCGGGAATAGACAAGTCAGTATTATCCAAGGCGCTATTAATAAAATCCGGAATCAAATTGCCTTCATTCAATTTCAGGCGCGGACCGTAAATACGGAATAAACGGGCTACTTTCGCATCCAGATCGTAAGCCTGGCGATAATTCTCCACTATAGTTTCGGAAAATCTCTTGCCCTCATCGTATGAGCTTCTCTCTGAGAGAAAATCAACTTTGCCCAAATCATCTTCTTTAACCCTTAGAGAATCGTTCTGCCTCGGCCCATAAACGACCGAGGAGGAAAAATGCATAAACTTAGCTTTAAACCGCACTGCCAAATCAAGCATATTTTTTACGCCGTAAGACGAAGCCAAAATCGTAGGAATCTTATTTTTGACAAAATCTTTAGGCGAAGTCGGACAAGCCAGATTATAAATTTCTTGAATGCCCTGAAATTCAATTTTAAATTTCTGCAGTTCGGGCAGCTTCTCCAAATCTAGGGGCTCGGTTATATCGTGTTTAATAAACTCGAAATTAGGATCAGCCAGCAAGTGGTCGATATTTATTTCAGCGCCGGTAGAAAAATTATCCAAGCAAATTACTTTGCTGGTGGAAATTAACCGATCGCATAAATGCGAGCCGATAAAACCAGCGCCGCCAGTTACTAAAATGTTTGGCCGGTCAAAAATTGCTCGTTTAAACATATAATTTTTAGTTAAAAATTTTTAATTATTCTAATTTCTTAATTCTTACTTCGCTATTTTTATGCTGCCCGCGTTGGCTCCGCCGCTAAAATTTTCTTCATAGGCGTAAAATGAACCGACAATTTTGCCTCCTGGCTCAAAAACCCGGACATGCGGCGCGCCGCCCGGGCCGGCCGCGGTTATTATTTCAGCCAAACCGTCATTATTCACGTCGGCCTTAGCTAGGTTTACTCCGCCGCGAAAATTACTGTTAAAAGCGAAAAAATGGGATAATAAATTTCCTCGTTTATCAAAAAATTTAACATGCGGTCCGCCGCCGCTCTCCGGAGCGGTTATAATTTGGGCGCTGTTTTTCTGCACGCCACCCCTAACGCTCGCTATCGCCACCCTGACTCCGCCGCGAAAAGTTTTCGGATAAGCCAAAAACTGGCTTATCATGACGCCGATGGCTTTAAAAACCCTTACTTCGGGAATTTTGCCCGCGCCTAAGCCGATGACAATTTCTTCTTCGCCATCGCCGTCAATATCGCCGGTAGCGAGATTCAATTCGCCTCTAAATTTATTGTCATAGGCGTAAAATGAGCCTAATAACTGGCCGCGGCCGTTAAAAATTTTTATCTCCGAATCCCCGCCCGGTCCCGCTACCGCTATTACTTCATCCATGCCGTCATGATTAACATCGGCGGCAGCCACCCTAACTCCGCCGCGAAAATCATTTTTAAAAGCAAACCATTGACCTTTCAATTCGCCGTTTAAATTAAAAATTCTTACATGCGGGCCGCCGCCCGGGCCGGCCGCGGCGATAATCTCTTCTTCGCCGTCGCCGTCAATATCGCCGGCGGCCAAATTCACGCCGCCTTTAAATTTCTTGTCAAAGCCCAAAAATTCTTTTTCCACCTTGCCATCTTGATCAGTTACTTTTATTAAGCTCATAAACCCGCTTTGCGGCGCGACTAAAAGTTTTTCCGATTTATTTTTTAAAGCGCTTCGCGCCTCGGTAATGGCGCTTAAGAGATTAAGCCGGCCGCTGCCCAATTTATTTAAATAATTTGGGTTCAAGCGACTGATATCATCGGCAGTCTTAAATAGTATGGCTAAAACTTCGCCTCGATTTAAACCGGCATTGGCAGTTAAAACAAGCGCAATTCCGGCGCTAACCATGGGGACCGCCACCGAAGTGCCTGACCAATAGCCATCATAATATTTATTAAAGGGCCGATCTTTAATATAATTGGTCGGCGAATAGACGACAGTGCTAAAAACGCTGATGCCCGGCGCCGCTATATCAATGCATTTATTGCTGAAACTCGAAAAGGGCGCTTTCTGATCAATCGTATCGGTGGCGGCTACGCCGACCACCCGGTTGGCGCCGTTAGATCCGTCCAGACAGGCCGGATACATCGGAGTTTCATCCAAATTATAGCCTTCACCCTGCCCAACCTCATTGCCGCCAGCCGCCACGACGATCACTCCGGCATCATAGGCGCGCTTAATCGCTTCATCTAAACTTCTACTATAGCCGAAACCGACAAAACTCAAATTAATTATGTTGGCGCCATTGGCCGCGGCGTAATCAATGGCTTTTATAACTTTGGACGAGTTGCCTTCGCCTTTGTCATCTAAAACTTTAAGCGGCATTAATTGGGCGCTCCAAGTTACGCCGGCAACGCCGGCGGCATTATTGCCTGAAGCCGCGGCAATGCCGGCTATAATCGTGCCATGCAAAATGCCGTCTTCGCTAAAACCCTCTTTAAATTTAGGCGCCGGATCAGCCGTATTATTAACAAAATCCCAGCCATTAATATCATCAATAAAACCATTTTTGTCGTCGTCGATGCCATTAGCCGCGATTTCCCTTTTGTTAACCCAAATATTGCTTTTTAAATCCGGGTGACTTATCTGCACGCCCGAGTCTAAAATAGCAATAACTATATTCGGACTCTCCCTGATTTCATCCCAGGCCGAAGTGGCTTTGATTTTTTGCAAATACCATTGATTGCTAAAATAAGTATCGGAAGGTATGATAGACGCTTGATAAGTATAATCCGGCTCGGCATAATCTACGCCGGATAAATCGCGATAATAATTTAATTGTCCATAAAAATCAGCTGAATTGATTTTAACGGTTACCGGCCGCTCTAAAGCTCTAAATTTCACTAATATTTCGTCAGCTGTAAAATTATTTTTATTATCGCTTAGGCCGTTTGATCCGGCAAAAAACAAAAAAACCAGGGACATAATTGCCCCGATGAAAAAAATATTAAAAAAAGATGTCGATTTTTTTCTCATAACATCTTTATTATAACACAAAATCTCTGTCATTGCGAGAAGCGCCAGCGACGAAGCCTGCCCGACTGCCAGCCCGACAAAGTCGTTCGGGCGGGCGTCGTTCGGGCGGGCAATCTCTGGTTGGAAACGCTTTACAATCCTAAAAGTAAATTTCTCCAATCCTAATTCAACTTATTAAACGAAGCATTTTCTTTTTTTGACCTTCCTTTCTTACCAGAGATTGCCGCGCTCCCTTCGGTCGCTCGCAATGACAAGAACTGCCTTATATCCCCTCTATTACCGCTAAAGTTTCTTTGGCGCACTTATCTAAACTAAAGTTCTTTATTCTGATCTGGCCGCGACCAACTAAATCCTCGGCTAATTTATTATCCAGTAAAACTTGGGCGATTTTTTCCGCCATATCATTTTTATCATTCGGATTAAAAAGCCAGGCCGCTCCAGCCGTTATTTCTGAAATCGCGGGGATATTAGAGGCGGCAATGGGTATGGCTAAAGCCATGGCTTGTAAAAGAGGAATGCCAAAACCTTCGTAAAGCGAAGGAAAAACAAACAGCGCGGCCCCGCTATAGATATAGGGAATGTCTTGCTCCGGCACCCAGCCAGTAATAATAACCTCGTTATCCAAGTCGAATTCTTCTATAATATATTTCACCTCGTCAAAACCCAAACCGGCGTTGCCGACCAGAACTAATTTATGATTAAGCTTTTTATATTTCTCTCTTAGTTCAACAAAAGCGTCAACTAGCCCGGTGATATTCTTTTTCTTTTCCAAACGGCCGACATAAAAAATATAAGGAGGTTTGATGCCGTATCTGTCTAAAACCCGCCTGACTTCCCGCCTGTCAAGAATTGGCCGATAAAGATCGTTGTTAAAACCATTATAGACTACGGCTATCTTAGATTCGGACGCGGCACCTGCCTGCCGGTAGGCAGGGTAAACATCTATGAGCTCTTGCTTGGTAAATTTAGAAACAGCGATAATCTTTTTAGCGTGCTTTAGCGAAAATTTTGTCGACCAGCCGTGGTAATCAAGTATGTTGGAACTGAATTTACCGCCGGTTAATAGTTTGGCTAACCAATCAAAAAACTTACCAGCCAGACTGTGGCTGGACCCGATTTTATCCGAACTGTAAACTTCTTTAAGCCGTTCAAAACCAATATCATGAATAGTAACTACGGATCTCCGTGGATGAATAACCGGTAAAGTATGGGCTGGAATGAAAAGAATGCCCGGAGAATGAAAAAGCATTTCCCAAGACAAACGAATCTGCGTCCAGAAATAAGTTAGTGGCCAATTTAAAATCTTGGCCTTAAAATTATTATGCGGACTCTTGATTTTTTGACAGCCATTTTCCATTTCAATCTTGCCGCCAGCTTCACCACTTTTGTCCGTCAAGTCAGTTAATCCGCCAGTCAGGGGTTTGTCGCTATATAAAACATATTGATTGGTTGAATCAATTTTGGCTAATTCTCTGATTAAATAATACGAATACCATTCGGTGCCGCTTTTAAATTCTCGGCCGGCTCGGCTGGCGTCAATGCCGATTAACATAGATATAAATACTAAAATTAAAAATTGATTTAACCTACTCCCCCATCCCAATCTGGTAAATATTCTCATTGGTAATCCCCAGCGACAGGTAGCGCATGATTTCATAAGCCGCGGAACCGTCCTTCATGTAGTATCTCTTACCGTCGGCTGGGTTCAGATACCAGGCCTGGCCGCGCTGTTGCACTTGCAGGACAATCCGGCCATTGAGGCGGTTAACTAATTTCTGGTCAACTGTTAGCTTGCCCTGACCCAGCGGATTATGCCCCTGGCTAATTTCATCCCCATCCTTAAAACCGTCATTATCCGTATCCGGGTTGTTTGCGTCTGTGCCTAAACCTTCTTCCAGCTTGTCGGCCAGGCCGTCAGCATCAGTATCCGTGTCTCTGAACCTGGTTTCCAGGCCAAGGGGAATCTTAGCCAAATCTTTATCCGTGATGCCTAGACCGAACTTACGCAGAGCGCCATAGGCCGTTGCTCCGTCAGCCAAATAGAACCTCTTTTGCGATAGCGGGTCAAGATACCAGGCCTGGCCCCGTTCCTGAACCTGGAGGAGAATGCGGCCTTGGAGTCGCTTAGTCAGAGCCGGGTCTAGCTTTTTTAATAGAGCTTTCTGGGCTTGGATATAATTAGTGAAAGAGCTGATTATCGGCAGTTGGGTCACTATCGGGGTGAACGAGCCGGTAAGCGAGGGAACGGTTGGGGATGTGGAAGTGCTGATAACTGGGGGCGTGCTGGTTCCGCTGGTAGGCGGGACAGCGGGGGTCAGCGTGCCTCCGCCGCCTCCGGATGATCCTCCTCCTCCGCCGCCGGATAGAGGAAGAGCGGGGGCAGACACCGAGAAAGAAATAATATAGTCGCCAGTAGTGGCCGAACCGGCTGAATCACAACGGACATAGTAAACATAGGTAGAGCCATTAGCGAGATTAGCGATGGCCGTGGAATGAGTAGTGCCGCCGGTGGTGGTAAAAATTGAGGGCTGGAGATTATAGGTTAGGTTAGCGGTAGTTCCATACTTACAGGTAGCTGGCTGGTCGGTAATGAGAGAGATGGCGGTTTGGGTGGTACCCGCGGCCAGAGCCGACGAAGGCGAACCGTTAGACGGAGCCGGAGGATTATTAGTCAGAGACGGCGGAGTTTGAGTGGTAGCGGAAGCAGACGGAGATTCCGGAGAACTGTTGCCCGCGCCGTCAAAAGCGCTAACGGTGTAGGCGTAGAGAGTGGAGGGCGAGAGGCCAGTGTTGGAGTATGCGGTGCCGGTGACGGTGATTAAGAGCGCGCCTCCCCGGTAGATTCTGTAGCTGGTGACGCCCGAAGTGACCGCGCCTGCAACCGCGGGATCGGTTGAAGGGCTCCAGGAGAGGTTAATTTGCGAGGCGGAGATGGCGGTAGCGGAGAAATTAGCGGGAATAGAGGGCGGAGTAATGTCTGGCGTGGAAACCGCGACATTATTGATAGTTAGGGCTATGGTTGAAGTAGCCCTGTTTCCGGCCAGATCGCGCGCCACGGCGGAAAGAACATGATTGCCGTTAGGGATACCGCTAGTGTTCCAACTACCGGAGTATGGAGCGGTGGTAAGTTCAGCGCCAATGTTGGCGTTATTGAGCTTAAATTGGACGGTTAGAAGGCCGCTCCGGGTTTGGCCGCTAATCTCCGGGTCGGTGGCGGTAACCGAGAGCGGCACGGCCGCGCCCGAGACCGTGGCGTTAATTAGCGGAGCGGTAATGGAGATAGTAGGCGGGGTGGTGTCGGGAGAGAGCGGGATGGTTAGCGAGCAATTAGCGTTAGCGCCGCCGTTTGAGCCCAGACACTGCCAGAGATAATTAGTAGTCGTATCGGCCTGATCGGAAAATATACCGGCGGAACATTGGTTTAATGAGGCGGAACAGATACCGGTGGTGGGGGTCGGGGTAACCATACAACTTTGGGTGGTAATGGGAGAGCCGCCGGTACAGCCGGAGGGAGAGCTGGTCAATACCGCGCGGGTTTGCGTGCCGTTGGTGCATGTTCCCCATGTTGAATATGTGAAAGAGGTGCAAGATAGAGGTGCTGTTGGCTGGCCGGAATAATATTCATACGCGCCTCTACTCCAAGTCGTGCGAGTGACACCGTACATATCTACCACTGAGTCAATTGTGCCAAAAAACGAATCTGTCCCACCATTCCACCACGGCTGTGCAGTTAAATTTAATCCAGCCGTGGTGTTTGATGTCAACCTAAAATCATTCCCCGTATAATTCGTAAAGATCGTGCTG
>Ga0075959_101_pt1 | contig 57480 bp, 57 predicted proteins | sample RifGroA2_FD_67954 | JGI IMG/M metagenome (GOLD analysis project Ga0075959, IMG submission 67954) | Parcubacteria bacterium GW2011_GWA2_44_15 | reverse complement strand
TCATGCACATTCCACACCCTCCGGCGCATTACCCGCTTTCGGGCTCATACACCTGGGATAACGGAATCATTTGAGGCTCATTATGTATGGGAGAAGACTAACCCTTGCACTAAATAATCTTTTGTGCTATCGTTTTAAGTATGCTAACAAAAAACAAGAAACAGCGGATAATTAAAGAGGTTGCGATCCACGACAAAGACACCGGCTCATCCGAGGTTCAAATCGCCTTACTTACTAAAAAAATTGAGACTTTGGCGTCACATCTCAAGAAAAATGCCAAGGACAAACACTCTCGTCGCGGCCTTCTTTCCATGGTTGCCGACCGACAAACACACATGAAATATTTAGAAAAGAATAATGCTAGACGTTATGGTGTAATCATTAAGAAATTGGAGCTTAAAAAGCCTAATCTGCTGTAGCTGGTAAATCTAAAAATATTTTGGATTTTACAATTTATTTGAAGTAATGGTTTGTTACTTAGAATATTTATGTCTGTAATCAAACACAAAGAGCAACGGGTGGGAATTTTTATTGATACCCAAAATCTCTACCATACGGCGCGCAATTTATACAACGCCCGGGTCAATTTCGGCCAAGTGGTCAAAGACGCGCTAGCGGGCAGGGCTTTAATCCGGGCCGTGGCTTACGTCATTACCACGGAATCCGGCGACGAGAAAGGCTTTTTTGAGGCTCTCCAAAAAATGGGCATTGAAGCCAAAACCAAAGACTTGCAAATTTTCGCTGGTGGCGCCAAAAAAGCCGACTGGGATGTTGGGCTTGCGGTTGACGCTATCAAACTCGCACCGAAACTTGACGCGGTAATTTTAATATCGGGAGACGGCGACTTTGTACCACTCGTTGAATATCTTCAAGTTCACGAGGGTTGTCAGGTAGAAGTGGTAACTTTCGGGAAATCGGCATCCGGCAGGCTCAAGGAAGCGGCTGATGAATTTATTGACTTGGACGAAAATCCCCGCAAATACTTGATGGGAACGGGCAGTCCGAGACGAGAGAGAGCTCCACGAACCGAAAACATTTAGATTTTAGTAAAAGAAAAACCACAGTCTGGAAAAACCGCGGTATCGAAAAATTTCTGAAAATGGTTTAGTCAACTCATCCTTCTGAGTACCCCTCCTCGGGATCAGCCTGACAAGTCCGAACTTGTATGAATTTGCAATTACGCGGTTTGTGATTTTGCAAAGCCACTACGATTGAATGACACAGGTTGTATTTTTGCTCTCTGGTCGGCGGAGAAAGACAAGTAGCACTCAAACCATGAACATACACAAGCACCTCTTCGCCAAGCCCTAGATTGAACTGATCAACAAGAAAAGAAACAGCAACACGGTGAGGTGGAATTTGCACTCCCGACACATGTCCGGGGGTCGCTCTGATTGCCTGACAACATTTCGCAAGCTTCTTTTGACTTGTTTTCGGAAACCCATAGACAATGACATGTAGCATATAATGCTCAACTGGTTAATTTTTTGACTTTGTACTGACGCTGGCACTAATACTATACATAAAATTAGATTTGTCAAATATACCACAAATAAGTTTTCTGATACACTACAAAACATTAAAAGTAATCGAGGCCTCTGGATAGGTAGTTTTCGAACAAATTTCGAAACCTAAAATTCGCAGGCCTCCTAAATGTAATGAGGAAAAAAGAATATTCTATTGAAATTGGCGGGAAAACTTTAACGGCGGAATTTAATGACTTAGCCGAACAGGCGAACGGCTCGGTAGTCATGAGATATGGCAACACAGTGCTTCTTGCTACAGCGGTCATGTCAAAAGGCGAAAAGACGGGAACTGATTTTTTCCCACTCACCGTGGATTACGAGGAACGATTCTACGCTGGCGGAAAAATTTTAGGCAGCCGGTTCATCCGCCGCGAGGGGCGTCCGACCGACGAGGCGATTCTTTCCGGCAGAATTGTAGACCGCACTATCAGGCCCTTATTTGAACAGCGCCTGCGCCACGAAGTGCAGATTGTTATCACCGTGCTTTCAATTGATGAGGATGATCCAGATATTCTGGGCATCATCGGGGCCTCGCTTGCTATTGGCACATCAAATATACCGTGGAACGGCCCTGTGTCGGCAGTTCGCGTGGGAATTGAAAAAACCAAAAATGAATTTGTAATCAACCCAACATACAAAACACGAGATGGGGAAGAGTGTGTGGCAGACATTGTAGCCTGCGGCAAAGACGGCAACATCAACATGATTGAAGTTGGCGGAAAAGAAATCGCGGAAACCGTGCTTGTCGCCGCGCTCAAAAAATCAATCGAGGAAATTGAGCGATTGCAAGAATTTCAGAAAAAAATTATTAAGGAATTGGGTAAACCGAAAAAAGAAATTCCAGCGCCAGAAATACCGAAAGAACTCATAGAATTATTCGCAGAAAACATTGAGAAAAAATTGCCTGACCATGTCATGTCGGGCAAACCAGGACACGACGCGATTTATGAAATAAAAGGCGAGTGGATGGAACTTTTCAAAGCCGCCCTGCCTGAAGCAAAACCGGCCATCGCTGATTGGTATTTTGAGGAAAAGGTTAATAAAATCATTCATATTGAAGCGATAGAGCGCGATCGGCGAGCGGACAACCGGAAAATGGATGAATTGCGGCCCCTTTTCGCCAAAGCCGGCGGGGTTTCGTCTATACTTCACGGCTCCGGAATTTTCTACCGAGGTGGCACGCACATTCTTTCGGCCTTAACCTTAGGCGGGCCTGGCGACTCGCAAGTGGTTGACAGCATGGAGCTTCAAACAAAAAAAAGATTCATGCATCACTACAATTTTCCACCGTTTTCCTCGGGAGAAGTTGGCAGAATGGGTGGAACCAACAGGCGCATGGTGGGCCACGGGGCGCTGGCAGAAAAGGCTTTGTTGCCAATTTTACCGCCAAAAGAAATTTTTCCTTACACCGTCCGCATCGTATCCGAAGCTTTCGCGTCCAACGGCTCCACTTCAATGGGAAGTGTTTGTGGAAGCACTTTGGCTCTTATGGACGCCGGCGTGCCGATAACGGCGCCAGTCGCTGGAATTGCCTCGGGACTCATGATGGAAAGTCAAAGGTCAAAAGTCAAAGGTCAAAAGTACAAAATTTTGACCGATATTCAAGGTCCTGAAGATCATCACGGCGATATGGACTTCAAGGTCGCCGGCACAAAAAAAGGCGTTACCGCCGTGCAAATGGACGTTAAAGTAAACGGCATACCGATTGAAGTTTTGGAGGAAGCCTTTGAAAAAGCGAAGCAGGCGCGATTCAAAATTCTTGAGGTGATTGAAAAAGAAATTCCGGCGCCAAGACCGGACATTTCGCCGAATGCCCCCAAAATCATCGTCATTAAAATCAAACCTGACCAAATCGGTCTTGTTATCGGCACTGGTGGAAAAACCATAAACGAGATTAGAGACAAAACCGGCGTGGAAGGAATTGACATTGAAGACGACGGAACCGTGTTTATTACTGGCAAAAACGGCACAGCGGAAGCCGCCAAAAAAATTATTGAGGAGATGACGCATGAATACAAACCGGGTGAACGATTAATCGGCACGGTCGTAAAAATCGCCGAGTTCGGCGCCTTCGTTTCGCTCAACCCCAGCACCGACGGCATGGTTCACATCTCCGAAATCGCGCCGTTTAGAATTGACCGAGTTGAATCCTACCTCAAAGTTGGGGACAAGGTGCCGGTTGTCGTCAAAGAAATAGACGCCGAGCGTGGACGCATAAAGCTCTCAATCAAAGACGCAGACCTGAATTTCATCAAGCGAAAGACCGCTTAATGAAATAGCTCGACAGGTACGGTCAGGACCAAACACCAAACACAGAGTGTTCCCATTGAAGCGCTGAGAAATCATACTGTCATGTTTGTGCATTCTAAGCGATCGCTCAAAATGCACGAATTTTACATAACGGTTGGCTTACATGGACTTTTTTGCGACAATATAAGCATGGAAGAAAAAAAACCAGATGACAATCTAAATCAGAAACCCATTCGCACTTATCAAGGCGATGTTGAAAAAATTCTCAAAGAAGGCGATGGGTCGCTTGCAAAAATAGCTATCGCGGAAAATGACAAGCGAATTCACGGCGGTATTGATTTGGCAGAAACCGAAACCCCCACGCACACAAAATTCATCGTGGGAATAAGCGTTGGTCTCATTGTTCTTGGCATAGGAACGCTAGCAACTATTTATGTCTTCAGAAACATAAAGAAAGGGTCGGTAAACATTGTTGATTCACGTTCAATTATCGCCGCAGACTTGGAAAAAAGTTTAGATATTCAAGGTCTTGATCGTGAACAAATTATCGCCGCCCTGGCACATGAATTGGACAAAAATACCGCGAAGCTTTCCTCCGTGGTAGCCATAAAATTGACCGAGGGTAAAGGGGAACAGGCTAGTCCAATCGGCGCGGAGGAATTTATCGCTAAACTGCAATCCCACGCTCCGAACGAACTAATTCGTTCTCTTGAGAGTAATTTTATGTTTGGAATCCATGTTTTGAGTAAAAACCAGCCGTTTCTCATTCTAAAAACCAGCTACTACCAAAATGCTTTCGCGGGTATGCTTTCATGGGAAAAAAGTTTGAGGGATGATCTAGGTCCGCTTTTCATTCCTCCGGAACCGACGGTTGCCGCGTTAACAAGCGACCAAGTACTCGACAAAAATGTAGCCTTTGAAGACGCTGTGGTTAAAAATCGAGACGCTAGAGTATTGCGCGGGAATGATAACAAAATAGTTTTCTTATACTCATTTTCTGATAAAAATACCATCATCATCGCCACGAACGCCGATACGTTGGAAAAAGTTACGGCACGGCTTTTAGCCGGCAAATTGGTGCAGTAATAATACGAAATAACAAATGAAAGCACGAATTGATAACGAATAAAATCAAAATTAATTCGTAGCCATTCGTTAACACATTCGTTGCTTCGTGTGGTAGATTACTATATTTATTGATATGATAAGAATCATGGAAAAAATAAACATTCAAAAATTTGAGTCGCTACTGATGAATGAACTGGCCAATTTGGAAAAGGAATTAAAAAGCATAGGGCAAAAAAACCCGAGTAACCCTGCCGATTGGGAAGCAAAACCGGATAAAATGGATGTTATGCCATCAGACTCAAATGAGGTGGCCGACAGTATTGAGTCGTATGAAGAAAACACCGCGATCCTCAAACAGCTTGAAATCCGGTTCAATGAAGTCAAAGCGGCACTGGAAAGAGTCAAGCAAGGCACATACGGCCTCTGTAAAGTTGACCGGAAACCAATCGAAGTTGAGAGACTGGAGGCGAACCCAGCAGCCACGGCGTGCAAAGCGCACATGACGAATCACAAATAACTGAATGACTGAATAACCATACGCTTAAGCACTAAGTGAAATTTTTTATTATTCAGTTATGAGTTATTCGGTAATTTTTTATCAGTTATGAGTTTCGCCAAGGTTTACAGCGCCCAAACAACTCTCTTAACAGCCCAAATAATTACCGTAGAAGTTGATCTTTCCAAAGGATTACACGCTTTTTCAGTAGTTGGACTGCCGGACAAAGCCGTTGAAGAATCGCGCGACAGGGTAGCCGCCGCTATAAAAAATTCGGGCTTCAAATCACCGAAACAAAAAAATCAAAAAGTGACAATATCTCTCGCTCCTGCTGATATTAAAAAAGAGGGTCCAATTTTTGATTTGGCGATCGCTTTGGCATACCTCAAGGCTGCCGGAGAAAGCCTATTAAATGCCGAAGGAAAAATTTTTCTCGGGGAACTCTCCCTTGACGGCAGGTTAAGAAAAATACACGGGGTATTGCCCCTTGCCAGAAAAGCTCGCGACCTAGGCTTCGCGGAAATTTATGTGCCGGAGGAAAACGCCAGAGAAGCGGCCTTGATAGAGGGTATTAAAGTATTCGGGGTTAATAACTTGGAGCAAATTTTGACACACCTTGAAACAGACTCTCAGCCTGACCATGTCGGAAAAAGCATAACAGCTCAAGAAAAAACCGAGATCGCTAAAAAAACCAAAAATTATGAGGTTGATTTTTCGGATATCAAAGGCCAAACAACAGCTAAGCGCGGGCTTGAAATCGCGGCTGCCGGCGGTCACAATATCGCCATGTTCGGCCCGCCGGGTACCGGCAAAACCATGCTTGCCAAAGCTTTTCGCCACATTTTGCCCCCACTTTCGTTTGAAAAAATTCTTGATGTCACGGCAATCCATTCCGTCGCCGGCATTCTCAAAGGAGACATGCTCTCCGACCCACCAATCAGATCCCCCCATCACACCGCCTCCTATGTCTCGCTTGTGGGAGGCGGGACAATACCAAAACCAGGCGAGGTGACCCTAGCTCATCATGGAGTATTGTTTTTGGACGAATTCGCGGAATTTGAACGTCGGGCGATTGACGCTTTGCGTGAACCGCTTGAAGAGCGCGTTATGAGTGTTTCCAGAGCGCGCGGCACAGTGCAATTTCCGGCGCGCTTCACTCTTATTGCCGCCATGAACCCGTGCCCGTGCGGTAATAACGGTTCAAGCGAGAAAAATTGCGTTTGCTCGCCTATTACTCTTAAACGATACAAAGACAAAATCTCCGGACCGATTATTGACCGCATTGACATTTGGCTTGAGGTGCCAAGAATTTCCCATAATGTGTTGTCCGCTAAAACCGGAATTGAAACGACAGATAAGGTGCGGGAGCGGGTAATTAAAGCGAGAGAAATTCAAGAAAATCGTTTCAAAAAGCATAAACGGTTCATTGATACCAATAGCGACATGACCGCGCGAGACATTTCGACGCTTATCGCGCTTGACGACCAAGTAACAAAAACCTTAAATGTATCGGCGGAGCGCCTCGGACTTTCCGGTCGAGCTTATCACCGAGTTATCAAACTCGCGCGCACTATCGCCGACCTTGACGAAGCTGAGGAGGTGGGTGAGTCGCACATTCTTGAGGCGATTCAGTATCGCCCGAAACAATTGGTAAATCAGTAAACCTCCACATAAAGTGTGCGGGTAAAACAAAAACCGCGCTTCTGCGCGACCTTTTTTCTTCCTAAGTTTTGTATTTTGTGTTTCCTTTTTGTTCCTAAAACGGATTTCTCGCTCCTCGAACTTCAAAGTGAAGGTGGGCTCCGGTAGACTTGCCGGTTGAACCGACATAACCGATAACCTGACCTTTTGATACGCGCATACCTGGATAGGTAATGTTGCCACCCATGTGAGAATAAAGAGTTTGGGTATTATTATTATGGTTAATAACGACATATTCGCCGTAACCGCCGTTCCATCCGTAATTTTTACTTACAATAACCTCTCCCGATGCGGCAGCCATAATCGGTGTGCCGGCGGGAGCGCCAAGATCAACACCGTTGTAACCATGAAGTCCTTGTGTTTTGACGTAAGAAGCCAAGGGTTTTGAGTAATACCCGGAATAATTCGGGCCACCGGAACCGCGAAGCGCCGTAGATTGAGAAATTTTCGGAGTTGCAATCTCACCGTCAGGAATGATAATCTCGGTTCCAACAGCCAAATGAACATCGGCTTTCAAATCGTTAAACTGGACAATTTCATTCACATCGGCTTTGTATTTGACGGCGATACTTTTAAGGGTGTCACCGCTTTTTACCGTGTACTGAAGGCCTGAAATAGGTAAAATGATTAACTGATCCCCTGGTTTTATGGTACTGGAAGTAACATTGTTAGCCCAAACGATGGTATTTATTGAAACGCCAAACATTTTGGCGATCTGTGAAAGGGTATCGCCGGGGCGAACCACATAAAGGCTAATTTGGTCTGAACGGCTTTCCTCAATATCAACCATGGTTCCAGATGGTCCGGATTCCGGAAGGAGAGCGCTGTCACCGACAACCGTAATATCGCCGCCTCCTTTAGCGGAGTTTGGGTCTGGACTAAGCGCCGCTTGCAAGAGCGGAATATTTTGTGAAGTAACAACTGTAGCCGTCATATCCTCACTGTGACCCGAAAACAGGCTTGAAACAAATGATAAAATACTGGCGTGAGCGAAAGATGGCACGATAAATACTATCAGAGCAACAACCAACCTTACGCACAAAAGGTTGATTATAGACTTTATGTTCTTGTTAAGCCGTTTTTCTGGAACAAGCAAACAAGGTATTTGTGAGTCTTGTGAAATAAGCCTATTTTTATCGCTTAGCCTGGCTGTTTTACGGAATAATGGCTATATTGAGCCATAAAATGAAAATGCTACCGTCTTGGTTATGCCTATCACTATAGGCGTTTGAATGGTAAAAGTCAATTAAGAAAATAGCTGGGTGTGGACAACTTGGGGACTCAAATTTTGACATTAAATTTGACAAAAAAATGATTTAGGTAGAATGTAAGAGCCAGAAGCATAATCCTCATCAAAGAAAGGTGATCATAAATGCAAACTGCGCGACACACCGGATTCCATCGGTGCTCCAATGACGGCCAAACCGTATTCAAGGCAAAGGGGGAAACATTCCCCCCTTGTTCTTGCAAGCAAGGGGTTTGGGAATTTCTCGCTACTGACAACAACATAAGTCCAATTCTTGTGCTTATCGGTAAAGGACTTATCCACGGCACAGAGATTGACCTGCTCCCAGAAGTAGGAACTATTTTCAATTTCCGTGGTGGAAAGATGGACCCTGGGACCTACCAGGTCACTGCTTTGGATATCCTGCGATGGAGAGGGAATGACGAAATACACGTGGTTGCAGAGAGAGTGGGGGATATTGACCCCATGCTACCCATTCACCCCGTTTGTCTTCTTAACTGCTAACGAATTTGTGGACCTTTTGTGGGTACGCTCGGCAAAATACTGCCGAGCATTTTTTTATTTAACCTCACGAAAAACACCGTCGCATAAGCCAGAGGGTTTATAATTTGCTATAGTGATGTCGCCGTGGAATACCTTAAAGAATTAAACGAGAAGCAAAAAGAGGCGGTACTTCATATAAACGGGCCACTTCTGATTGTTGCCGGAGCCGGAGCCGGTAAAACCAAAACCGTCACCCATCGCGTTTTACACCTAATAAAAGAAGGTGTTGACCCTGGGAGCATTCTCGCCGTCACTTTTACCAACAAGGCGGCTAAAGAAATGCGCGACCGTGTAATGAAACTGCTCTCTGACGACAAAACCCTCAACTTCCCCGTCTCTGACCTTTCCCCCAATATCAACTATCGACTATTAACTATTAACTATCCTGTCATCTGCACCTTTCACTCCCTTGGCGTCCGAATTTTAAGGGAAAACTCAAAACTTTTGGGTATTTCGCTTCATTTTTCAATTCTAGACAAAGGGGACTCTTTAAAATTTATTAAAGAGGCGATGGATGAAACCGGTACTGACAGAAAAAGTTTTGACCCGAGTTTAATTCAAAACCTGATCAGCCGCGAAAAAGGCAACGCTATAACATTTGACCAGTTTGAAAGCAAGGCGGAAAACGAATATGTCTCGAAGGTTGTGGCGACAGTCTGGAAACAGTATGAATCGATGTTAATCAAAGAAAAAACACTGGACTTTGACGATCTTTTGTTGAAAACCGCCATACTCCTCAAAGAACACCCGTCTGTCAGAGAACGATATCAAAACGCGTGGCGCTATATTCACATTGACGAATATCAGGACACAAATAGAGTTCAATATCTTATCGTGAAATATCTGGCTGAAAAACACAAAAACATTTGCGTTGTGGGGGATCCAGACCAACTTATTTATGAATGGCGAGGCGCGACCATTAAAAACATTTTGGGTTTTGAAAAGGATTATCCTGAAGCAAAAATTGTCTTTCTTGAAGAAAATTACCGTTCAACCCAAACGATATTGACGGCGGCAAACCGCATCATAGCAAAGAACAAACTTCGCAGGGACAAACGGCTGTTCACCAAAAATACCGTCGGAGAACTCATCGGACTGATGGAGGCCTACGATGAAAACGATGAGGCCCGCTTCGTTGCCATCAAATCTAATGAGTTGATAAAAGACCGCGGCGTATCGCCTTCGGAAATAGCCGTTTTATACCGAGCCAATTTTCAAGGCAGAGCGCTTGAAGAAGCCATGCTCTCGGAAAATGTGCCGTACCAAGTCCTCGGTATCAGATTTTTTGAACGCAAAGAGGTTAAAGACGTCATCGCTTATCTTAAAGCTTCTCTAAACGAAGAAAATCTGTCCGATTTTAAAAGGATTATCAATGTTCCGACGCGAGGCTTGGGCAAGGTTACCATCCTTAAAATTTTTACCGGTCGGGAAGAAACTCTGCCGCCGACAACGCAAAAAAAAGTATCGGAATTCAGAAAAATTTTGGCGAGCATCAAAGAAACGGCTTTGAAGGAAAAATCTTCTCAAACCATCAAGCATATTATCAAGATAAGCGGTATTGAAGCTCTGCTTCGAGCCGGAGGAAGCGATGACGAGGAACGGCTGGAAAATATCCGTGAATTAGTAACATTCGCGACAAAATATGATGTGTTTGAAAAACCTGAAGACGGCATTCTTCGTTTTCTTGAAGAAGCGGCCTTGGCGGGAGACCAAGATGAAATGATGAAAGGACGGGAAGCGGTTAAATTGATGACGGCGCACGCGGCCAAAGGTCTGGAGTTTGAGTATGTTTTCATCACCGGACTTGAAGAAAACCTGTTTCCCCACAAAAAACTTAATGCCGGAAAAATTGATGAACGGCAATCCGAAGAAGAGCGGCGGTTGTTTTATGTGGCTGTAACGCGAGCCAAAAAAAAATTATACCTCTCTTACGCCAGTGTGCGCACAATCTTCGGTTCAAAACAGGTCAATGCGCCGTCGGAATTCGTTTTTGACATTGAAAATGAACTGATAGAAAGGGAGGAAAAATTTGAAGGGGGAGGTAAAATTATTTATTTGGATTAAAATTAACACGACACCAATCCACGAATGAAAACGAATACCGCTAATGACACGAATAACCTATTAGTGTCATTCGTATTATTCGCTCCCCATTCGCAATTCGTGTCGAGTTCCAAATTATATGTTTGCTAAAAAATCGCTCGGACAAAATTTTCTTCACTCAAAAAAAATTCTCAGAGAGATTGTGAGGGCGGGGAATGTCGTGCCGGGAGAAACCGTGCTTGAAGCCGGTCCCGGCACGGGCAACTTGACGGAGGCTCTTCTCACGGCTGGCGCCCGAGTTATGGCCGTGGAAAAAGATCACCGATTGATTCCCGTTTTCCAAAAAAAGTTTTCCTCCGAAATCGCCTCCGGCAAGTTACAAATAGTTCACGCCGACATTTTGGATTTCTCTCCGTCTCTATATAAACTACAAACTAACCGCTACAAACTGATAGCCAACATTCCTTACTACATCACCGGCGGGTTTCTGCGAAAATTTCTTTCATCTGAAAATCAACCTTCCATGATGGCATTGATGCTTCAAAAAGAAGTGGCGGAAAGAATAGTCGCCAAAAACGGCAAAGAAAGTTTGTTGTCAATTTCCGTCAAAGCCTTCGGTTCCCCGCGGTACATAAAAACCGTAAAAGCCGGCAATTTTTTTCCGGCTCCAGCCGTTGACTCGGCAATCCTGGCCGTTGAAAACATTTCCAAAAAACATTTCGCGCATTGCTCGGAGGAAAATTTTTTTGAAATTGTAAAAGCCGGTTTTGCCCACAAACGGAAAATAATTTCCAACAACTTAAAACCTGTTTTTGGGAATAAAACTGAAGAAAAAATTATCAAATGCAAAATCATACCGACCAGTCGCGCCGAAGGATTAACTTTGGAAAAATGGCTCTGTTTAGCTACCGATTAACTCATGTCAAACCTGCCGGCAACAAACTTTTAAAACAGATTCGTACCCCACGGTTTTTCCGGTTCATTAGCTGAAATGTCCACACATTCAACTCCCACATAGATGGAGCAGGTGCCAGTCATCGTTTGATAACCGCCAAGCTGATTAGGCGATATGTAACCGGCGCCGGCATTAGCCATAAAACCCCACGAGAACCAATACAAACCGCTACCGGCACCATTGTAATCAGTCATAAAAGTCAGATAACCGTCACCGCAAGTGCAAATCATAATAATACCGGTGTTTAGGCCGCCTTCGTATTGCCCTTCTTGAGCGTAAGCGATGGATAAAAGCGGAGCGATAAATTTTCTCAGATATTGACCAAATGAATGTAGGGAAGATAAAACGCGGCTCTCTTCGTTATCCGCAAGCCCTGGAATCGGCAGTTCTCTTAATCCGTGAAGAAGAGCTGTTCTAGAAATAGCTTTGCCGCCAACGTTTTCCACGGCCACAAAATAGAAATTATAAATTTCATCAAAGGAGTGGCCGTGTTTCTCTAAAGAAGCCTTGAGCTCAGCTTCGCTCTTGATATTTTTATAAGGTTGAAGCGCGTCGGTAAGCGTTCCACCGACGGCCTTTATCGGCATCTCAATTTGTCCAACCGCCTCAGCCGGCAAAGTCCTTATTTCCGCTTCCGACATTGTTTTGATTATCGGTGGCTGATAAACAAAAGCAATCGTCTTGCCGTCAAAGGAGTTGAGATTTTCAAAACGTTTATTTACCGGACCGTCTCCCAGAATTATCGCATTGCCTGTCGGCGCAAAATTCGTTCCAGTAACATTAACGACATCGCCACGCCGTACGCGATCCGGCGAAACAGATAATACGGTAGGCGGAGCTTTTTTGGGCGCGGAAGTTTGAGGCGCGTTAACGCTGGGGAAAGGTATTGGAGCCGGCGACTGGTTGGTATTGCCGGCAGAAACGGTTCCTGCCCCCATAGCCAAATTATTCAGTTTTTTTAAGGTCATAGAACCGACGAAACCGGTGCCTCGCGAAAGACCGACCGGCGCCAGCACCTCGTCTTTATGCTTTTCCTGAAAACGAATAACGGCTTTTTTCGTAAGAGAACCGAAATAATTCGTTTCAAAGCCCGGTGAACCGGGACCAGTTTGAGCGACTTTGGCATCTAGGTTTTGATTTAAAACGCGCTGTAATTCCAAAACTTCCGGACCGATACTGCCGACCCGCAAATTTTGAGTAAATGTAAAAGCGCCAGCGAGTGACGGAATGAGCAACATCAAAAGTGCGAGAGTCCAAAACGTTTTTTTCTGCGTTTGACTATAACGCAAAGGGTAGAATGTTTCCATTGTATCTGATTGTAACACAAAGAATGTTATGAATAAATTAATATCTCTCATGCGCTTATAATGCGCTATGGCGCGGTATAAGTTTATGCTGAATCTTAATATTTTTTAAGCGTGAGAATGAGAAAGTTAATTTGGGATAATCTGTGGAAACATCTTGTCGTTTTCTTTGCTATAATTAACGGGACAAAGAGCGCGAAATTTCCGCCGCGGCTTGTTTCTTATCAATGGCAACTCCAAGTAAAAAATTAGTTCTGATTTTTGTCGGTAGCGTCTTTATTGTCATTGGTTTTGCGTACGCAACTTTTAATTTAACTAGAAAAGAAACTTATGTGGCCACGACTTTAGAAGCCACGACCACGAATTCCGCTTTGCTCGCCAAAGACGGCGACAGCGACGGGCTTAAGGATTGGGAAGAACAGTTGTGGAAAACCGACCCGTATAATCCCGATACAGACGGCGACGGAACGGGTGACGGTCAAGAAATAAAGCTCGGCAGAAATCCCGTTCTGGCTGGTCCTAATGACAAGTTTGACAGTGAAACCATCGGGAATAAAATTAATGCCGAAACGGACCGTGACCTTTCCGACACCGACAAATTTTCCCGCGAGCTGTTCGTTAAAATCATCGGCGCCGGCCAGGCTACCGCGCCGCCGACCGAAGCCGACTTCCAAAATTTCCTGAACAACACCGTCAGAAACGAAATCAACGCCCAAAAAATCAAGACCAGAGCCGCCGGCGATTTTAACGTTGACATTAAAGAAACTCCAGAAACAATAAAAGCTTACGGTAATGCCATCGCCGCCATCCTCCAAAAGAAACCGCCAGAAAATCTGGAAGATGAAATTGATATAGTCAGTCGCGCTGACGCCACCAAAGATCCCGCCGAGCTGAAAAAACTTGATGGCAATATCGCCGCTTACAATCGCCTTGAACGCGCTCTATTAGAACTTGCCGTGCCGCAAAGCGCGCTACCGACGCACATCGCTTTCACCAACGCAACGGCGTCCATGATCTGGAGTATCACTGGTTTGAAATATATTTTGACCGACCCCATTAAAGCCCTGCCGGGGGTCGCCGGTTACGCGGAAAATTCTCAAAACTTTTACGCTTCCGCCAAAGCTTTTAAAGTTTACCTTGACGGCAAAAATGTCACATTCAATCCCGGGGATGATGGCTACGGTTTCTTTGATGCGTTATAATTATAAAGACACGCGGCTCACGCGCCGTGACATTTTAGATTAACATACCAATATGCGAATTATACTAATACTACGAATGGCTACAAATAAACCGCCCCGCCACCGCAAAGCGGTAGCGGGGCCAGAGCAGAGCAACACCGGCCCCGCTTCGCGAGACGGTGCCACTCGTTAATTTACGATGAAAGGTTTAAAACACATCACGCTCGCAATGGTCGTCGTTTCGCTCTTAACGGGACCAATTCTATTTGGATTCGCGCCTAAGGCGCATGCCGGCGTAGCGGAATGCATAGCCGGCATTACGGCCGGAAAAGCTAAAGCCAAAGCGGCAGGAGCAACCGGTGGCATACAAGCGGTACCTACTAACAGCCGCGCTGTTAATAATATAACCGGAGATATAGCCGGCCAGACAACCGGTTCCACCATCACCCGTTGTATCGTTGAGCCCATAGTTATCATTATGGCCCGGGCGCTGTTGGACAATTTCACCGCCCAAACCATAAACTGGATTAACTCGGGTTTTCAAGGCAGTCCGCTTTATGTAACCAATCTTCAGGGATTTTTGGCGGACGCCGCCGACCAAGTCGCCGGGCAATTTATTGAAGGCTTGGGGCCAATCGGCTCCATACTTTGCAGTCCTTTTGATTTCCAGCTTCGCATCTCGCTTGGTCTGCAATACGGCAGAGGAGGGGGTCAATACAAATACATCGGTTGCAGGTTGTCTGACATAGAAAAAAACATCCAAAAAGCCTTCACTAGCGGCAGCTTCGGCAAAAACGGCTGGGACAATTGGATAAAAATCACCGCTACTCCGCAAAACAATCCTTATGGCGCTTATTTAAGAGCGGTTGAAACGATTGATGCCAGAATTGCCGGCACTCAATTTAGCCTAAAAACCCAGCTTGATTTCGGTAAAGGTTTCCTCTCGTCGGTTGACCCTAAAACCGGCAAAATCACCACCCCGGGGTCTCTAATTGAAGACCAGTTGAGCGACACTTTGGGACAGCAAGTGCGCAATGTGGGGCTCGCCAAAGACATTGACGCCATCTTAAACGCTTTGGTGGGACAGTTGATTAACCAGGTTATGGGCGGCATTGGCGGATTGGCCGGCGCGAGCGATTCTCGTTCTTCTTCGGTCAACTATCAACAATCGGGGGTAACCTACCAATCGGCGGTTGACCGCGCCAACAGACAAACCCGCCACTTTCTGCGCCCAGTTTAAAAATAACATCTACGGCACCGACGCCAACTCGGCGGTTCGCGTCAAAGTGAACGGCACGACAAACCCCGGTGCCAGTGCGGTACTAACATCAAAAACCACCGCCACAGGCGAACCCGTTCCTTGGACCATCGCCGATTACAATAATGCCGCTACCTTCTGTCAAAACATAGGCAAGACAACGGCGCTCAAAATCGGAGTGGACGATTTTAACGAACAATCAGGCATAAACGGCACAAATACCGAAGCTCCGATTGCCGAAAGGGTAAATTTGGCGTTACGACAAACAGCAACGCAATCCAACACTCTAAACGGCTTTATTGCTTCGCAAGGCAACGACGGCAATCAAAGACCCGACAAAACGGAACGGTCTACTTTCGGCACAGCCGTTGCTTGCAAGCCTAGTAGCGGCGGACACGCTTACTGGGAGGTTGAGTGGGACCTTAGACCGGACAACGACAATTATATTGACAAAATTATTATTTACCCCGCCTTATTTATAGACGAATATAACAAGGACCGTCTTTCTGATATATCAACCGATGGATGGAAACTGCTAACTGATACAGAAGTTAAGTTGTTTAACAATGGCGCCCTAGTATCAAGAAGCCCGATAACTCCAAACGGCACTAACCCGATTACTATAAATCTTTGCGGGAGCGGCATTTGCCCCCAAGCCAACAAAGTAAGAATTGAACAAACAGACAAATCTCCAGACAAACCCGGGTACACATGTCTCGCCCTCGCCGAAGTTGAAGCAATAAGAGCCAATATGGACGCTTCGCCAGCGGGAGAGAATGGCGGAAATGATGCCGGTTCAGCAACTGTCGCGACATTTGAACCGGCGGTTTCGGAGGTAACGATTGGCAGCACGGTCGTCAACAATTTCTCAAATGCCTTTAGTCTTGAAACCAATAAGACTCAAAACAATCTTTCGGTTCGTTTGAAACTCTTCAAAACAACGGTGGGCCAACAGGACGGACTCGTATCGTTCTCAACCGTGTTCGCTCCGGGCAGTTTAAAAATAAACGACATAACTTTCAACGAAAGTCAGATGACTGAACACACCTTAATATACGCAAACAATGTTACCTTAACCGCCAACAGTCCTTTGCAAATCAGCCAAACCGGCACCGTAAGCTCTTACACCGCCGGAAACACATCATACAAACTTATTACCGATGTTTTGAATTCCACTGGAGCAGTCATCGCCACCCAAACCACCAGCTTCAAAATCCAATAGGATTGCCATGAACAATTTCCTTAAAAAAACGGTTTTAGGGCTAATCGCTGGCGTTATTTTGCTCGCGCCTTTCGGCGGCGGGGCGAATTTGTTCGCGCAAGTGTTTGATACGTTATCCCCGCCGCCAGAAACATTATTGGGAGACATCGGCGATTATGCCGAAGAGTTTCCAGGGCAAGGCTTCCCGGGAGGAGAGGTCACCACCGACACTGGCGAAACTGTCACCCAAGGAACCAATACTCAAGGCGGTCAAGCGGCGGCAACCGATAGTAAAGGCGCTCCTCAAGAAACAGCGCCTGGGCAATTATGCCTTACTGGGTTTGGCAGGGGCGGAGACATAATACCGAGGCTCAACATTGAAGCCTGCGCCGCTTTCGTCATGTATGACATCATCATGCGACTGGTGTCGTGGATACTGTTTTTTGCCGGCCTGATTTTTGACGCGTCAATGTACTTTACCATTCACTTGTCCGACCTGATGCAGAAAGTGCCGGTGGTTGATATCGGCTGGAAAATTTTCCGCGACCTCGCCAACATCTTCTTTATTTTCATCCTCTTGTGGGTGGCAATCGGCACCATCTTAAACCTAGTATCGGGCAAAACCAAAGAGATGGTCATCAACTTAATCGTGGTGGCGCTTCTGATGAACTTCTCGCTCTTCATCACCAAGGTGGTCATTGACGCTTCAAACATTGTAGCGGTTCATTTTTATGAGCTCGTTCCCGGCAGTTACTCCGGAGCCTTTATGGAAGGGCTTAAAATTCAGACATTTTACGACGCCTCATCTCTTGGGAGCGCGGACGGCAGGGTAACGCGCGCCATCACTGGAGCGGTTGCCGGAGCTGGAATGGGCGCGCCATTCATCGGCGCGGCAATCGGTTTCTTCACTTCCGGCGGCGACCCAGTTAATATGTTTAAAGTAATCCTGATGGGCTTTTTCGGCAGTATATTAATGCTCACCGCCGCTTATGTCTTTTTCGTAGCCTCCATATTGTTTATTATTCGCATAGTCGTTCTGATGATGGTGATGCTCCTGTCGCCCTTAGGTTTCTTGGCTTTCGCTTTGCCGGCTACCGAAAAATACGCCGAACTTTGGAAAGAAAAGCTTATCGGCCAGTCTCTTTTCGCCCCGATTTACATGGCTCTCTCTTATGTCGTCATCAGAACCATTCAAACTGACGCGTTTCAAAGTGTTATGACTTTGAGAACAAACACTGGCGTTGGAGGGGTTTTTGCCGGCGCCACCAGCGGCGGTTGGTGGGAAGCCGCCAGCATTATCGTTAATTTTCTCCTGCTCATCGGATTGATGCTTGGTTGCATTCTGGTCGCCAAGAAAATGGAAGCGGTGGGAGTGGAAACCGCAGTAGAAATGGGCAAGGCGGCTCGAGGGTTTGTCGGCAGAAACATCATGCGCGCCAAATATGTTACCGCGGTGGGTGGCGCGGCGGGACTAATCGGTAGCGGGGCAGAGCGACTCGACTTCAAAGATTTTGGCAAAAAAATGAAGGGGTTTGAAACTGGCGCGGATAAACTTCAAAAGAAGATGGATATCAATGAGCTGGACAAAAAATTCCAGCAAAGTAAATTTGGCGCAACAGGCATAGGATCATTTATCCGAGAAAAAACCACTGGCGGTGCTTTGTTCGGTACCCAAGCCAAATTTGGTGGCGAGAAATCAGCCAAGCAAGCTTATGATGAGGACGAGAAATTAAAGAGCCGGCGTTTCGCACTTGAGAAAGTGGGGCTTGCCGAAAAAAGCCTTGAAGACCTCAGGGCCGCAAAAGCAACCGGTGACAAAGATGCAATCAGAAAGGCAGAATCTCTGGTCTCTTCCAACTTAACTCAAGTAACTCCTGAAGATTTTGCAAATCTAGACGAGCGTAAGATTGAAGCACTGGCTAGATATGCCAACCTGAAACAACTCAAAGCTGTACTCGCCTCAGAACATTGGACCGAACCTGAAAAACGACAGATGATAGGGCACCGGTGGAAAGACGAAACTGAAGAGTATAAGGAATACCAAAAAAAAGTTGATAATTATCAAGAAAAACAAAAAATTCTAAGAGCCGCAATGAAGACGGGTGATCTAGAAATAGGCGCTGACGGAAATGTGGCAGAATTTCGCAAAGATGGATCAGTTCAAACTAAAGTAGATGCTGATGGAATCCGACGAGCTAGACATGCAACAGACGCCACTAAAGTATTTGAGGCACCTAAAGAGAAACCCCCTCTTCCGTCTAATCTTAAAGCATGGGCACGAAACAAAATGACCCTTCCCGAATATGAAATGGCAGCATCAGTAGCGCCTGAGATGTTTGACATAAAAGAACTCGTCCACACCATGCGTTGGGGTTTGACAAACAAAGAGATACGGACAAATGAAAATTTTTCGTTTGACCTGCGGGACCGATTAACTTATGACAAAGACTCTGATTTAAACAAAATCGTTGAAGACGCGAGAGATCCCGAGTATATAAAAGGGGATAATGAATTAGATGCTGATAAAGCTGAAGCGGCATTAAGAGCTTCAAAACCAGGAGCTACAGAAGAAGAAATAAAAGAATTGAGAGAAAAAGTCTTAATAGATAGCTCGACTAGAAAAGCTGCTTTCGCCGCAGGAGTTGCAGCTGCCCAAAAAGCCGAGGATGACCTTCTGGCTTCAAGCGCACCGACTACCGATAAAGACATTGAGGAAGCGCGGAATAAAGCGTTTAAAGAAAGTTATGCTAAAGTTGCTGTAAATGACACGATACGCCAAAACATTGCGGTTAATTGGAAGGCCGGCAGAGCTCCTAATGAAGTCGCAGGTGCTCGAGGGAGAAATAGAAACAGTTCCGCTGTTCACGGCCTTATTGATGAAGGTATCGTACAGCACTATAGGGAGAAGGACAGCGAAGATATAACGGCACTCTTAGAAGATGTTCTGAAATCATTTAAGGCGGAAGAAAATCAGTCGGGACTTGTCAGTGATGATAACCGAAGACTTATCAAATATCTTTTTACTGATCCAAGGAGTAAAACGATACCTCGCCCAATTGAAACTCTCAGTCCTGACTTAAAAGAACTTTACCAGAGACTCGAACGGGAGGGTGAAAAAACCCGCAAAATAGTATTCAAAAGCGATGCGTCACGATTAATGCCTTAATACATGAGTTATATTGAACAACAAGAAAAACTTGAGAGAGCCCTTGGTAGGATGCCGAAGGCAATATATGACATATTCCCTGAGAGGACTAGTATTTCTCTTTTAGAAGAAATCGGCGACAGTTTTAATCTCACCTTCACTGAAATCGGCGAGCTCTGCGAGCTTGTCCGACAAGTGATAACTAAAGAGCGGCAGCCGGAAAATTTTGAAGCGGGATTGAAAGAAAAACTTGATGAGGACAACCAGCCAAAAGTGGGGGAGATTGTGGCGGCGGTTAATGAGAAAATTTTTGTCAAACTTTTGCCAATGCTAGGAATGAAAGCTCTGCTGATAACTCTGTCTAAGGCCACGGTAACGAACGCTGGGGTTCAATTTGAAGATGGAAGGGAAGAGAAATATCAAGGCGAAGCCTTGATAAAACCGAACGGTGAAGCGACGGCGGAATCCGCGACGCCATCGCTTCACCAACCTTCATCCCCACTTTCAACTTTAAACTTTCAACCTTCAACTGGCGCCGGCATCGTTCCTCTCAACAAAATTCTCCCCCCAGTCTCTCCTCCCGTTCCACCTCCTAAACCCTTCTTATCCCCAGTTCCCCCCCAACCTCTTTCCGAATTCGCGTCTCCGCAATCTTCCTATTTTTCATCGGTCCATTCGGCAACCTCAGGATCTCCGACCGACTCGGGACCTACGGTGACTACCCCTTCGGCCTCCACCCTAAACCCTAAACCCTCGCCCCTTCTTGTCGAACCCAGCCACGAGCGCCTGTCAGATAACCCAACGGATTCTTTCCTGAAAATGCTTTCGGATAAATTGAGCGAGAAAGAGCTGCAAATTCGTTTTGACAAACTGCCGTACGCTTTGAAGACCGCCTTGCGTTCCGTGGATTCGGCAAAAAAAGTGGTGGACATTGGCAGAAAATACGCTCTTCATGTGGACAAGCTCGGCGAGCTGGGCACGGAAACCGGTTTGGTAATTTTAGGCATTACTCACCCGTCGCAATTTCTGCCAAGACTCGCCAGAAAGCTTGACACCAGCGAGGAGAAAGTTAAAGCAATCGCCCAAGAAATCAACAATGAGGTCTTCTTAAAAATTCGCGAGGCGCTCAAACAAGTAAACGGCGAATCTGTCCAGCCGCTTCAAAACGCTCGGGCCGTTCGGCAAACTCAAAACTTTCAGCCTAATCAAAAATATCAAGATGAAACTGTGTTAAAACAAACTCCGCCGCCGCCAATCGGCTCGCCTGATTCCGCGGTTGCTCCAAACCAGGAGGAGGAAAAACAAAAGGAAGTTATCGATCGTGAAGCGCTTTTGAAGGATATTGAAAATCCAATGCCAACTCATTCTGCCGCTCCCCTGCCTCATCCCTCGTCCGGCTCGGGATCTTCGGCGAGCACGGCTCCAACTTACCGACCCACCAATCAGCCTGCCGAACAGACAGGCTCGCCAACAACCCCAACCGTTCCTTTGTCGGAAACCCCCTCAAGATCTCCGCTGACTACGGCTCAGACTTCCCAGCCCCAAAAGCCACCGGAAGCAAAGCCCGAAACGAAAATGTCTTCTTCTGCCGTTTCTGCGTCACCTTCTGAACTCACGCCCCAGCGCGCTTCTGCAACTCCTGAACCACAGAGCATCGTGGACCAGAAACTTTCAAGCACCGTCGCCGCCCCAAAATCAGAGAACCGGTACACAGTTGACCCTTATCGGGAGGCGATAGAATAGAACGCGACACCAATACACGAATGAAAACGAATACCGCTAATGACACGAATATAATTCACCCTGAGCTGTCATACCAAATTACAGGAATACTTTTTAAAGTTCACAACGAGGTAGGTAGATTCTGCAGAGAAGTTCAGTACGGGGATTTACTAGAAACCCTGCTTAAGGAAAAAAGAATTAAATACGAGCGCGAGAAAACTTTGCCGATTAAAGGAATCAAAAATCAATTTACAAACAAGGTCGATTTCGTAATAGAGGGTTCTATTTTGATAGACATAAAAGCAAAACCAGTAATAACAAAAGTAGATTATTATCAGATGAATAGATACTTAGAGGCCTGCGGATATAAACTGGGAATGATTGTTAATTTCAGAAATACCTACTTAAAACCCATTCGTGTTATTCGTGCGAATTCGTAATTAGTGTCGATTATTATTAGCATCATTCGCGATATTCGCTCTTAAATTCTTAATTCGTGTCGTGTTATGAGATTCCAAGTCCCACAATTCATAGAAGTTGAAGATAAAATTTTCGGACCGTTTACGGTCAAACAATTTATTTACCTGGCCGGGGGCGCCGGCTTGTGTTTTATTTTCTATACTTATCTCAATTTCTACTTGGCCATTCTGGCCATTGTCCCCGTGGCGGCATTATCGGTGGCGCTGGCGATTTATAAAGTCAATAACCGAGCTTTTATTCTGGTCATTGAGTCGGCTTTCAAATACCTGCTCGCCGGCAAGCTGTATATTTGGAAAAAAACGGACAGAAAGCCGGAGCATAAAGAGAAAGAGACAGAAGCTAGAACGATTTACGTACCCAAACTTTCCGACAGTAAACTTAAAGATTTAACATGGAGTCTGGATATCAATGAAAACGTATCGCTCGGCGCGAAGGAAACCATGCGAGGCAATGCATACGAAAATACGAATGGACACGAACATACGAAATAATACGAAAAAAGTCTCTGAGAAAGTTATATATCCCGACTTGTCTTTCGACCTCGTGGGTATTTTTTTAGAAGTGCGCAAAGAGCAAAGAGATAGGCATGTATGGGAGAGAAAAGCAGTACGCCGACGCCATAGAGAAAAAACTGGAAACAAGAAAGGTGGCGTATGTAAGAGAGTTGCGCGTATCGGACAGCGGCAACACTCTTGATTTCTTAATTGAAGAAAAAATTGTCTTGGAACTGAAGGCGAAACGAATGTTGACATCGGAAGACTACCGCCAAATTCAACATTATTTGCAAGAAACGCAAATGCGTCTGGGCTTATTGGTAAACTTCAGAGAAACATGCATAAAACCGGTTCGCATTGTTCGCATAGACGACGCAAAAAAGATATAATCATTATGCCGTCGTTTTTCATTTTCGTATCGTTTCGTATATTCGCATAATTCGTATTTTCGTATGGCTAGTCCAACCAAAGCTACCCAAGAATTCGTGCCGGTCAAAGAGGTCCGTGACGGCATCATCATTCTCAAAGACGGTTCTTTTAGAACGGTTCTTATGACGTCGTCGCTAAATTTCGCGCTCAAATCCGAGGAAAATCAAAACGCCATTATTCTGCAATTCCAAAATTTCCTCAACTCGCTGGACTTCTCGGTGCAATTGTTCATTGAGTCAAGAAAACTTGATATCAGGCCGTATATCGCGTTGCTGGAAAACAGGTATAAAAGCCAGGAAACCGATTTGATGAAGGTCCAAACGCACGAATACATAGAGTTTATAAAAACTTTCACCGAGAACGCCAACATTATGACGAAAACATTTTTTGTCATCATACCTTACGCTCCGGCGCCGCTTCAGGCGAAAGGCGGAGTAATGGAGCTTGCGGGAAAATTGCTGACGCGCCGGGAAGCTGAAGAAAAAATCCAGAAGAAACGGGACACTTTTGAAGAAAACCGAAGCCAGTTGTTGCAGCGGTCATCGGTCGTGGAACAAGGTTTGATGCGTTGCGGCATCAGGGCGGTTGAACTCGGCACGGAGGAAGTGGTTGAACTGTTTTATAAAATTTTCAACCCGGGGGATACAGAGAAACCGATGCAAATCAAATAATATAATCCGAATTATGCGAATGAAAATACGAATGCCACAAATAACAAATACCGCGGATCATCCGGATGTGCGCGTTCGTGAGGCGCTATTTGAAATTATTCGTTATTCGCGGCATTTGAATGACATTCGTAGATTCGGATTACACTTATATGGGACTATTTGACTTCCTAAAACCAAAAAGCAAAACCCCGGACATCGCTTCAATCTTGCCGCAGGAAATCTACGAGGCGGGCGTTCTTGAGCTAAAAGACATTATCGCCCCATCCGCCTTGAAAGTCAGTCCGCGGGCCCTTAATCTTGGGGACAAAATCGTCCGCACTTTTTTTGTCATTTCCTATCCGAGATTTCTTTCCGCCGGATGGTTCGCGCCGATTATCAATCTTGATAAAGTGTTTGATATTTCAATTTTTATTCACCCGATTGATACGGCGATGGTACTCCGGCAATTCCAAAAGAAAGTCGCCGAAGTCCAAAGCCAAATCAACGCCCGAGAAAAGAAAGGGCTTGTCAGGGACCCGATGCTTGATACCGCCTATCAAGACCTTGAAAGCTTGCGGGACAACCTGATGCAGGCGCAGGAAAAACTTTTTGACGTAGGGCTTTACATTTCAATCTATGCCGACAACGAAGGTGAGCTGGATAAAATGGAATCAGAAATAAAATCGTTGCTGGAATCAAAATTGGTTTATTTGAAACCCGCGTTGTTCCAGCAGGAACAGGGTTTCCGCAGCATCATGCCGATCGCTCAAGACGAACTTATGATTCATTCTAAACTCAACTCATCGCCGCTCTCGTCTTTATTCCCCTTCACCTCCTTTGACCTGACATCCGACAAAGGCATTCTCTACGGCATCAATCGGCATAATTCGTCTTTGGTTCTCTTTGACCGTTTCAGTTTGGAAAACTACAACTCCATAACTTTCGCCAAATCGGGCTCGGGCAAAAGTTATTCCACCAAGTTGGAAATACTCCGTACGCTAATGTTTGACACCGAGGTAATCGTCATTGACCCTGAAAGGGAATACGAATATATGGCGGAAGCTACCGGAGGGAAATTTTTCACCATTTCTCTAAACTCCGCCCACCACATCAATCCGTTTGACTTACCAGTTCCTCGGGAAGACGAATCGGCATCGGATGTGTTACGCTCAAACATCATCAACTTGGTCGGGTTGTTCAGAATCATGATGGGCGGATTGTCACCGGAAGAAGACGCTCTTATTGACCGCGCCATCAGCGAAACTTACGCCCTCAAAGACATCACGCCGGATTCCGATTTCAATAACGTGGAACCGCCGCTTCTATCAGACTTTGAACTGGTGCTCGCCGGCATGGAGGGCGCCGAATCGCTTGTCCAACGATTGGGCAAATACACCCGAGGCACCTGGGCCGGCTTCATCAATAAACCCTCAAACATAGACATTGACGCCAAATTTATCGTCTTCTCGTTGCGCGACATGGAAGACGAACTCAAACCAGTCGCTATGTATATCGTAACTCATTATATTTGGAACGCCATAAGAAAAAATCTCAGAAAGCGTCTTTTGGTCATTGACGAAGCTTGGTGGATGATGAAATCCGAGGACACGGCGTCTTTCCTTCTGGGATTGGCCAAGAGGGGAAGGAAATATTACTTGGCTCTATCTACCATTACCCAGGATGTGGACGACTTTTTAAAATCTCCTTACGGCTTGCCGATCATCACCAACTCGTCAATTCAAATGCTTCTCAAGCAATCTCAATCTTCAATAGACCACATTCAGAAAGTTTTTAATTTGACCGACGAAGAAAAATATCTTTTGCTTGAATCCGACGTTGGAGAAGGCATTTTTTTCGTGGGATTGAAACATGTAGCCATCAAAGTCATCGCTTCCTATACCGAAGACCAAATCATCACCTCCGACCCGTCGCAACTCCTCGCCATCAAACAGGCGAAGGAGGAACTGGAGGAAGGAACGCAAAACACGGAACGCGTAACGTAAGAAAGGTTCTTTAGAGTTTGTCTTTATTTTATGTTACATGTTATGTGCTTCATATTCCACATCTTTTATCTATGGTTGACAAAAAAGAAGATAATAAAGTTGGAGGGTCAAACATCAGCAACACCGAATGGGGGATGGTGATCTCGCTTCTTTTTGTTATTGACGGCATTCAATTCGCGCTTAATTGGATAGGAATTCCTTTCATCGCCACTTTGGGAACCATAGCCAACCGGTTTATTAGTTTTGTTACAGGTTTGGCTTGGCTTACATACCTTAACCTGCGCGGGGTTAGCCTTATGGGATTAAAACTTACAAGCTCCATTCTTACGTTTCTTTTTGAAGAAATCCCCAGCATAGACGCATTGCCGTTGTGGGGTATAAACGGACTCTATGTCATGGGTTTGGTCAAGGCGGAAAAGGAAATCAAAAAAGCGATGAGGGTCGGAGTGGCGGTGGCGGCAGTCGCCTTGGCGCCGGAAACCGGCGGAGCGTCGCTCGCGGCGGGAGGCGCAGTGGAAGGTGGCATAGCGGCGACAGAAGCGAGCGCCGCGGGTGAGGGAACGACCGCTGTAGCAAAAAGCGCCACAGAAAGCGCTGAGGCTTTGGCGGAGGAAGAAGAGGTTGAATCAGAAGTTGAGAGCCAAAAAGCGACTGGGGGAGATAATGAGGATAGGGAACAAAACGAAGAAACACTGCAACAAAAAAAGAAAAGGGAGGGAGAGGAAAACGCGCGAGAAATGAAGAAAAAAGAAGATGAGGAGGCAAAGAATAAAGACAGAAAGAGGAAAAAATCTGGGTGGGGAGGCGGGGGTTCGTTTTTTGGCGGCAGTCGGGACGGAAGAGACGGGGGAAACGGTCCAGACCCGCTCAATCTGCGAGGCGGCACGGCAGACAAAGAAAGAATTAAAAAAAGCAAGGAACTGGCCGCGATGCAAAACGTCATAGACCTAACGATGTCCTACGGCGAACGCAAGAAAAAGCGAGAGGAGGACGAGTAGATAAACATGTGAACACTGCGATGGTATTACCGAAGTTTTCGTATATTTTCGTATTTTCGTACCCATTTTGTATGTTCGTATAATTCCGCGCTCGTGATAAAATATATCCATTCCATGAAACACCTCCCCATTACATTTTTACTCTTAACCTTGTCGTTGGCATCGCCAGTCGCGGATGCCCAAACTTTTCAAAGCCTCGGCGGAGAAACGGGTAATGTTATAGTCAGCACCGAGCCATCCGAGCCGAGCCCGAACCAGTATGTGACGGTCAGCGTTGAGAGTTACGCCACGGATTTAAACCGCGCTCTAATCTCTTGGTTTCAAAACGGCAAATTGGAAAAAGAAGCCATTGGTCAAAAAACTTTTCTGCTTAAAACCGGCTCGCTCGGAACCGTGTCAAATATTTTGATTGTTATAAAAACCGCCGAAGGCGAAACTCTTCAGAAAGCTCTGAGTGTTAGACCGGGAGCCTTGGACCTTGTTTGGGAAGCGGAGTCCTACACTCCGCCATTCTACCGAGGCAAAGCCCTTTACCCGTTTCAAGGAACAGTGAAGGTGGTAGCTTTGCCGAATATAGTGACCGAAACCGGAGCCGTTCTAAATCCTAAAAATCTTGTCTATACATGGACAGTGGATGGCGATGCCGTCGCCAGAATTTCCGGCTACGGCAAGAATTTTATGTTTTTTAACGGTTCCGTGCCGTTAGGCCCGGCGACAATTGAAGTGGAAGCGGCATCGCTTGATAAAAAATACAGAGCCAGGGGTTCGGTAATTTTAAACCCTCAAGGTTCGGAAGTTTTGTTTTACGAGGATAACCCTATCTACGGCGTGTTGTACAACAAGACCTTGAGAGGAAACGTAACACTTCAAAATGAAGAAATTAGAATTACTGGCATTCCTTATTACATCGGCGCGAAGGAACGGGAAAACAATAGCCTTCGTTATGAATGGCAATTGAACAATCAAAATGTCGGCGGAGGAAGCGCCAAAAGCAGTCTTTCTTTCAAACAAAGCGCTGATGCGGGGGGCACAGCTTTGGTGGCGCTTCAAGTTTCCAACCCGGCGAAAATTTTCCAATTCGCAAGCAATAATTTGTCGCTTACCTTTGGTAAAACGGCTGCCGTTAATTTATTTGAAACGCCATGAGATTAAAAATGTTTAAAAATTCGTTCGGAATGTTTGCCGCGGTTTTATTTTTGGCGTTGTTTTTCCTAACCTTGTCACTGCCAATCCTCTCCGTCAGCGCCGCGGATTATGTGCAACTGGCGCCGATACCGGGAACCGCCTCTCAACCGCCATGCGGTAATGGAGTAACGGTCAATTGTGGCGGAACAAACTTAAGCACCTATCTCACGGGTATGTTCAAGGTGGGCATCGTCCTGGCGGGCGTCCTGGCGTTTTTCACAATAGTCTGGGGCGGTTTCACCTATCTCTCAACCGACGCCATTACCGGTAAAGAAGAAGGTAAAGCAAGAATTGGACGCGCCTTGGGCGGTCTTGTGCTTGCCTTAGCGTCATTCATAATTCTCAACACCATCAATCCCAATTTAGTGAATCTTAATCTAAACTTCGGCAAGGCGACCGACCCGGCAAAAAGTCTTAGACCGGGCACTTTTAATTACGGGGAAGAATTGGAAAGGGCTCTAGACTATATAAACACAGATAACAATGCGACACAAGCTCAAGCGCAAGCTTTGGAAAAAAGCGCGAAGCAACTGAAAGAACAAGTTGCCAACGATCAAACTTTAACTCCGGAGCAAAAGGCAGAAATGACAAAAAAGGCAGACGCTCTTCTTGCCAACGCGGGAGCGTTTAGAGATTACAAAGTAACAAAAGATTTGGTTCTGAAAAATCAAAAGACTGGCGATCTTTATATCACCAACATGACTAAAAAATCTAGTATTGCTGAGATGCAAAATGAACAAAACGGACTTCAAAGCACGGTTCGTGAAATGGATGGCACCGTCGGGAGACATATTAAAACCATTCAAGATGCCGCTTTGGTTGACCCTGCACACCAAAGTTTATACGACGAATGGATAACCGAGCTAAAAACACAAGCGAGAGCGGCGAAGCAAGGCATGAAAAGTAGAATAGAAAATGAGGTTGTAAACGATCCCTCTTTGCCGGAAAGCAGTCAAGCTAAGGTGAAAACTTTAACCGACACAATAAACTGGGGAGAAAATTGGTAAGTGTAAACCATGCCCAAAAAAACCGCTTTCATTATTATAACCATCTTTATTCTCCTTATAGCCGGAGGCTTCTTGGCTTTCTACTTCTATTCAAACCGAGGGCAAGGAAACGATATCATCGGCGCGGGCACGGACAATCGCGGAAACATCTTTCCGACAGGCTCCTCATCATCGGGCGACGGAACGAGAAATCAAAACGATGGAACAGTTTCAAAAACCGATGAACAGCCTTCCGGAAACGACTCTCAAACGACGCCGGCGCTGAAAGAACTTTCAACACGCCCGAGCGCCGGAGCGATCGCGATTGCCACTTCTTCTCCTGACAGCCCGTTAGTCCGCTTTGTTGAGCGCGGAACGGGAAATGTTTACGAGGTATCGCCGAAAAGCAGTGTTGAAACTCGCCTCTCCAATACCACCATCCCAAAAATTGAGGAAGTGTTGTGGAATAAAAACGGGACGCATATCATCGCCCGATACACCGGTGATGACGGCGATTCAATCAAAACCTACAGCGCCAGCCTAACAAGAAAATCGGCCGACGACGCCGACATGGGCCTTTCGGGTTCGTTTCTAACGGAAAATATCAGAGTGGTCACGAAAAATCCGGAGCAGAGCAAGATATTTTATCTGTTGCAAAATTCAGCCGGCAGTGTCGGAATCACATCAGAATTTGACGGCACCAGAAAAACTCAGGTGTTTGACTCGCTCCTAAAAGAATGGCTGGTGGAATGGCCGACGCCGACCCAAGTGGCGCTCGCCAGCAAACCGTCTACGGGAATACCAGGTTATTTATTTCTTTTAAACACCAGAACCGGAGCGCTTACTCGGGTAATATCCGGAATTAAAGGATTGACGGCTCGCGTCAATCCTACCGGCAACCTGGCTCTTTATTCAGAAAGCAAAACGGAAGATTTATTGTTAAAAATTTTCTCGTTCAAAGACGGTTTGACGCGCGAGGTTTCCATCACAACTCTGCCCGAAAAATGCGTCTGGTCAAAAAACGACCCGGAAACTTTGTATTGCAGTACTCCATCGTACCTCCCGACGGGAAATTACCCCGACGATTGGTATAAAGGTTTGGTTTCATTCTCGGACGAGATTTGGAAAATTGACAGCCGTACCGGCACTGGAGAGTTGGAAGCAAGACTAAAAAATTATACCAGTAAAGATATAGACGGCGTTAATTTGTTTATGAGCCCCGAGGAAGATTACCTATTTTTCACCAACAAAAACGATTTTCGCATTTGGAGTTTGCGGCTCCAGTCGTAACTCGACACTAATCCACGAATGAAAACGAATACCGCTAATGACACGAATAAACTATTAGTGTTATTCGCTCCCCCCATTCGTAATTCGTGTCGCGTTATGAAGTAATGTATTTAATTACAATCCTTCTTGAAAACCCTTCCCCTGTGGATTCGGTTTTAATATCTGGCGTCCCTTCCAGAAAAGAATGTATTAACATTCGCTCGTATGAAGACATGGGCTCAAGCTCTATGTCAACTTTAAACGACCTGGCTCTTTCGCACATAATTTTCGCTTTCGCTTTGAGAGTTTCCAAGGTTTTATCGTGATAATCATTTACATCAACGAAAAATTTTGCTTCTGATTCGTACCCCGCTTTTTTGGTCGCAATTCTGCGAATAATATAATTAAACGCCACAAGATGTTCGCCTTTTGCCCCTATCAAAACGGGTGATTCGTCGGTCCGGACTAAAAAACGGATGTGTTTTGATTCCGGGTTTTCAATTCTCTCAACGGCATCAAAACGAACATTCATGAGCCTCAAAAGATCTTTGATGATTTCCTCTGTGTTTGATTCTTGCATAATTTATTTTGAAGTATTGGCGTTTAAAAACGCCCGCCGCACATATAGTTCTTGACCAATGGCAAAAAGGTTGCTCGTAATCCAGTAGAGAGACACGGCGCCGGCAAGATTATAAGCGAAAAAACCAACAAGCACGGGCAGAAAATATCTCATCTGAAGATTAAGAGTTCTGGCGAAATCGTCTTTAAAGGAAATCGGTTCACCGGATGTTTTGGGTTTCGTAACTGGCATAGCGAAACGAACTTGAAAATATTGGCTGACCGAAACAAGAATTGCCAGAAGCAAACTGCCTTTTGTTATGTCAATAATGCCCAAAAAATGCATGGTAACCGTCGGAGCCGAAACGAAAGAGTAGAGCAAATCGGTTTTAATCTCTGGCAGTCCGCCACTGTAAAAAATAAAGTACAGAGCGAAAATAATCGGGATTTGGATCAGCACCAATAAAAAAGTTGAGAATGGGTTAACGTTCTTTTCTTTATAAAACGCCATAGTCGCCCGAGCGTGGGCTTCTCGATCGTTTTTATGCTTCTCTTTGATCAAGTTAAGATCGCCTTCAAGTGATTTCATTTTAAGCTGCGTTACTGTGGCCTTCTGTGAAAGGGGAAATAGGGCTAATTTTACGAGAAAAGTAAAAGCTATTACTGACAATCCGGCATCGGTCCATGGCATAATGCTCATAAGAAAAACAAGACCGTTGTAAAGCGGTTCGTATACGATAATACTGAAAATTTGGCTTATCATGCCAAGCACTATAGCTTACTTTAGGGTTTACGCCAATATGGCGCAGTAACTCGTCTAACTCCGAAAAGGCGCGTTTATATTGACCCGCCTACCGAGCATCCAAACGGACAAGTTTATTCATTAAACCTCACGATTTCTGCGACAGGGAATTATATAACACCGGCATTTTTTAATACTTTCTTAATATCGTTATTTAACAAAAGCAAAGACTTGGCGTTAATTTTTTTTCTAAGGAAAAAAACGGATAAATTACCCTGTTTTACGATGGGAAAAAGCTGATGAAGCAAACCGTACATCAAACGTTTCATTGTATTTCTTTTAACCGCGCTTTTCTCAAGTTTTTTTGGCACTGCCACGGAAAATCTGGAATCATTGTTGCCGTAACGAAAAACCTTAAGAGAAAAATTTTCGGTGTGATAATTTTTTCCTTTTTCCAAAACAGCCTTAAAAATGGCTGTGTTGAGCTTTCTTTTGGAGGGAATCATGAGGATGACTAAAATTGAAAGCTAAAAGATTAAAATTAGAAGAACGAGGGCGGCCGCCGGGATTTCTTGTAACCTTAATTTTAAATCTAGACCGAGAGCTTTTTTCGACCTTTCTGTCTGCGTCGAACTATAATGGCGCGACCGCCGTGTTTTCTCTGTCGCGCTAAAAAACCGTGTGTTCTAGCCCGTTTCTTTTTTTTTGGTTTGTAAGTAAAACTCATGTAATAAACTTTTATTGCTCGTAACGAATAACTAAATGATTAAAATAATCCAAACGGAAGGTTATTGACTTTGTCATTCAGTTATTCAGTGATGAGTTATGTGTAATTAGGGTTGTACACATCATGTTCACACATTATAAACATATCCGGCTATCTTACGCAAGTTTGACCGGGGTTAAATAGGTATATAATGATACGGCTGAATTTAAGCTAACCCGTTCACTCAAATAACTTATAATTTCAACATCTTTATTTCAGAGAAAATTTGAAATTTTACTACTTCATGGAAAACGAACAACTTTGGAACAGTGTGTTGGTGGAAATTGAATTGGCTGTTTCCAAGGCTAATTTTAATACATGGTTTAAAGACACTAAAATCATTAAACAGGACGGAGGGGTAGTTTTTATATCAGTTCCAAACACATTCGCCAAAGATTGGCTTTTTAACAAATACCACAAAACGATTTTGAGATCTTTGCGTAATCTTGTAGAAAATACCCGGTCTGTTGAATACGTGATTACCAAAGAAGATGTTAAAAATAAAGAAGCTGAAACGTCTAGGGATATGGTATTAGGATCAACGGCGGAGTTACCGCTTCAAGATTTTTATATTGACAGAGAAAACAATTTAAATCCGAAGTACACTTTTGAATCTTTTGTGGTAGGTCCGTTCAACGAGCTCGCCCACGCGGCAGCCCAGGCGGTTGTGAAGAAGCCTGGCATCGCTTACAATCCGTTTTTTGTTTACGGAAATACCGGTCACGGAAAGACACATCTCATCCAGGCGATTGGTAATTGCATTAAAAATCAGGATATCGGCAAAAAAATATTTTACGTCACCTCGGAAAAATTCGCCCTTGATTACATCAATTCAGTTCAAGCAAACAAGGCTAATTTATTTAAAGAGAAATACAGAAAATACGACATTCTTATCATGGATGACATTCAGTTTTTTTCCAATAAAGAAAAGACTCAGGAGGAATTGTTCCATCTTTTTAACTCGTTATACGACAATAACAAACAAATTGTTTTTTCCTCGGATAAACATCCTAATTTTATCCCTAATCTTGAAGACCGTCTGAAATCGCGATTTGCCGCCGGTATGATTGTTGACATACCGACCCCAGACCACGAATCGCGGTTAGCTATTTTAAAAACAAAAGCTAGAACTTCATCAGTTTCTATTACTAACGATGTCTTGGAACATTTAGCGATATCGGTTGATGGTAATATACGGGAATTAGAGGGTATGCTTAACGTCATAATCTGCCAATCACAACTTAAAGGCAGGGAGTTAAGCATTAATGACGTAAAAAACCTTATCAAGAATAGCGCCAAACCGAAAAAAGTCGTATCCGTAAAAGACATAACAAAGGTGGTAGCGAGTTTTTTTAATATAGAAGAAGCGGATATTTATGAAAAAACTCGTAGGAAAGAAGTGGTAAAGCCCCGCCAGCTTGTTATGTACATTTTACGGGAAGATTTTCGAGTGTCTTATCCTCTTATCGGCCAAAAACTTGGCGGTCGCGACCACACAACCGTCATACATTCTTGCGAGAAGATAAAAAACGAACTGAAATTAAATACCATGCTCGGACATGAAATTGATCAAATAAGAACTATGCTGTAACAATGGGGAATAGTATGTGGAAAAGGTTTGGGAAAAATGTTGATAAAAAAACATAAATCTAAAATAGAAACACTTATTAACAAGTTAGTATTAATTCTCCACATATTGTTAAATAATTATTTATCAAAAAACATTATAAAATAAAGATATTTTTCAAACACATCTTATCCACAGAATATAATAACAGTAATTGATTCTTAATATATAAATATGAAAATTGAATGCGTGCAAAACAAACTACAGTCAACCCTTTACCAAGCCGAAAAGATTTCAGGAAAAAATTTAAACCTACCGGTTTTGTCTTGTGTTTATATTGAAGCGAAAAAAGGTCAGCTTTTATTACGCGCGACCAATCTTGATCTTGGTTTCCAAAGCATCGTTCCGGCCAAGGTGGATATTGAGGGTGTGGCGGCTGTTCCAGCTAGTGTTTTAAACGCTACTGTGGCAAATATTTTTAATCAAAAAACCGTTAAATTGGAAAGTGACGGGTCCACTTTTACAATCATTACCCCAAAAAGTAAAAGTATCATAAAATGTTTGCCGCATGACGATTTTCCAACAATACCGGAAATTCCAAAAAATAAAATATGTGAAATACCAGCCAGCGATTTTATCATTGGATTAAAAGCTGTATGGTACAGCTCTTCTGTTTCAAGTATTAAACCAGAATTGTCCAGTGTGTGTATATTTCCAGAAGAACATGAAATTGTTTTTGCGGCAACGGACTCTTTCCGTTTAGCGGAAAAGAAAATAAAAACAAAAGGGTTAAAAGATTTTGACAAGGTACTTGTTCCTTTTAAGAATATACCCGAAATTATTAGGGTTTTAGAGCGAGCCGAGGGTACGGTTGAAATTCGTTTTGGCAAACATCAAATCACATTTATTTTTGACGGTACATATCTGACATCCAGAGTCATTGACGGCACTTTCCCGGACTATCGGCAAATTATTCCGAAGGAGTTTAAAACCGAAGCCATTATTTTAAAAGAAGATCTGATTCAGTCTTTAAAAATCAGTAATATTTTTTCCGATACTTTCAATCAAGTTAATTTAAACATTGCGCCGAATGAAAAGTGTTTTAAAATCGCCACAAAAAATGTTTCGCTTGGGGAAAATACCAACACCCTTGATGCCGCTCTGTCGGGAGAGCCGGCAGAAGCCAATTTTAACTTCAGGTATATCAATGACTGTCTTCAGTCTATCAACACCGACAGTGTTTCGCTGTCGCTGGCTGGCCCGAGCCGGCCGATGGTTATCCGCGGAGTTTCAGACAAAAGTTTTACTTATTTGGTGATGCCGATGAACCGGTAATGATTTTGTAAAGCTCAAAGTCATCGCTGACAAAATCAATTATGGAAAAAATCTCGTTTTTTTTGGAAAAGTTCAAGACGCTCGGACTTGAACCCGCTTTAGTAAAAATAGCCTTTATTGAGAAGGTGGAAAGAATTTTACACGCCAAGCTGAATCCAGAGAACATTAAAATCAAAGACGGGGTTTTGTACATCAAGGCCCACCCAACTTTAAAAAGCGAACTTTACATGAAGCGTCGACTTTTTGTTGACGAGCTCTCAAAAATTCTCGGGCCGATGAAAATTACTGGCCTTCGTTAAAATTAAAAGAAGAAGAAAGCTACTTAATTCTCGCTGAGAAGATTAACCTTAAAGGCGCTTTTTGTTTCGCCGCGGTTTAGTACATTGTCATAAGCTACAACTCTAATTTCGTTTTCGGGAGTAAGATTTTCAATATCGGTTGGCGCGAAACTAAAACTCCACGGAGAACGATTGACCGACCCCATAAAATTGCCGTTTACAAAGTAGTCTACTTTTGATATTGGGAATTTGCCAATCATGTTCAAAGTAACGGTAATATTGTATTTTTTTGAATAAGTGAGATTTGGGTTTGGGTTTATAACGGAAATTTTGGGCGCGAATTCCGGTCGGTGCATGGAATCTTCCGCTACTGGAATAACGGTTTCGTTTTCCTCAAGGATACGGTTTTGAGCCACCCATTTTCTTACAGCGTACTCCCAAAGATTAAATTGGGGGTCCCCGTTCGGATTTTGCGGTTTTGGTCCGGTCGGATTATTTTTATCAACCCAATAAAGAATTGAATGTATTTGTTTAACCACCCGCTCTTCCTTAAGTTCCATAGGAGTATATTCGGTCGCCAGCTCGCCGGAAAGTTTATTGACGAAGTAAGCGACACCGCCTTGCCAGAAACCGGTCAGAGCCGGCTTAAGAGCCAATTTATCAATCGGAGTCGGTTTTTTGAAAGTTTCTACGGGGTATTGCTTAAGCGCCTCCTTCATAAAAGCGTTCCAAAAAGGCGCGACAATAAAACCGGCAACCTTTTTCTCCATCGGGCTATTATCATTGTTTCCTGCCCACGCTGAAACGACCAGATTTGGAGTGTACCCCAAGATCCAAGCGTCACGATAATCGTTTGTAGTGCCCGTTTTGACCGCTACAGGCCGCTCTTCTATGTAAAGAGCTGAATGTTCGCTGAAAGCGGGCGTTCTTGCCACATTATCGCTTAAAATGTCAGAAATAGTGAGAGCGATTTGTTCGGGCAACACCTGAATCGGATGGGGCTCGTAAGATTCAAGTGTTTCTCCTTTTATATTCTCAATTTTTAAAATTTCTTGGTAAGGGTTCCTAACTCCCCCGGCGGCGAATGTTCCGTAAGCGCCGGTCAAGTCCAACAAGGACACCTCGCCGCCCCCGAGCACAAGTGTCAGACCGTACTGGCCGACATTAGTGAGACTTTTAATGCCCATATCTTTTGCCAGGCGGAGCGAATCTTTGATGCCCGCGAGGTATAGCACCTTGATGGCGGCTATATTGATTGATTGTGCCAGAGCGTTACGCAGATTGATTGGTCCACGATATACATGGTCGTAGTTCTCCGGCATGTAGCACCTATCTTCATTACCGGCGGTAATCGGCGTACCATCAGGATTGCACTCTGTGGAAAATTCCGTTTGTAAATCAAAAACCACTGTTTCCGGGGTATAGCCTTTTTTGAAAGCTTCCGCGTAAACAATCGGTTTGAAAGATGAACCCGGCTGACGGTGGGCGAGTGCCACATTGAAATTTCCGTCAATAGTTTTATCAAAATAGTCTCGCGAGCCGACCATCGCTAAAATTTGGCCGGTCTTAGGATCAAGAGCGATTAATGATACATTTTCAGCGTTAAATTTTTTCTCGTTCTCCGAAGCGTACTGTTTAGCCATAGCTTCAGCTTTTTCCTGAAGACCATAATCAAGTGTCGTGATAACTTTAAGACCTCCCTGTTCAACTATCGCTTTGCCGTATTTTTCTTCCAAATATTGCCGGATAAACATTACAAAATGAGGCGCTTTTATGCCCAAATTTTCCTGGGGTTTCCAAACCACTTTCTCATTTATTGCCCGGCTGTATTCTTCTTGGTTTATAAATTTCTTCTCCAGCATTTTGGCCAGTACCAAATTTTTTCTGTCTTCAAGTTTTTGCTTATTGTTGCCGTAAGGAGAGAAGTAGCTTGGCGCGTTGGGGAGGGATGCCAGATAAGCCGATTCGGCAATACTTAAATCCGCGGCTTTTTTCCCAAAATAAGTCTGACCAGCTTCTTCAATGCCATACACCGTACCACCATAAGGCGCTTCGTTGAGATACAGATTTAAAATTTCAATTTTTGAAAGCACCCGTTCAAGTTTGAGGGCTAAAATCCACTCCTTAAGCTTTCTGGAAATCTTTTTTTCGGTGGTGAGCAGAGAATTTTTCACCACCTGCTGGGTAATAGTTGAACCGCCCTGGCTGAAACCGCCGGCGCCGATATTGGCAAGTATCGCTCGAAAAATGGATGTTGGTCTGATGCCATGATGTGTATAGAATTCGCTGTCTTCTATCGCCACTGTGGCATTCTTAATGTTTCTGGAAATCTCATTATCCGTAACAACGGTGCGTTTGATGCCCCGGTTGAGGTCATAAAGAAGAATTGTGCCCGTACGGTCGTAGATTTTTGTAGACTGGCTGACCTTCCGCTCATTGAACGAGGACAGGTCTGGAATAGTGAATGTTGATACCCAAAGGAACAAACTGCCTACCGCAAAAATTCCCAAAATAATTACCACTAAAGCCGCTTCTTTGAAATAGCGTTTTCGAATCCCCAAAATTTTTCGTCGCATATTTGAACATAATACCACAATTCATAATAATATTTTTTTGGGCGGGTAGTTGCATAAAAAAACTCATTCCATTTTTAACGAAAAGAGTTTTAAGCTGGTGTTTTAGACTTTTCCTGCCAGCCAAGCGCATTTTTCCACTCCCAGTGCCAAAACACGTCCTTTTCCCCGTCCTATTTTACCCACAAAAGTGAGGATATTTTCCGTCAAACTCTGAATATCTTGCACTATGTGAGTTTTTGGTGGCAATGAGTCATGAATCCTTGGTCCACAATTTCGTAACCCAGTGTACTCAATTTCAATTTGCTCAAGAGGCGATTGTTTTTCCGCGACGCAACGTTCCAAAGAGATGTGATAGAGTCGGCCCCCCGGGCTGATAACCCAGAAAGCTTTCCTAACACGGAGGAAGTGACCGATGTAAACAAGTGAACCCACATTTATTTCTCGTCTATGGAGCAATAAGGCAAACTGCTCACGCGTGCAAGGAATGTTCACCCCTTTATCTTCGGTGCGCTCCAGAATTCCTAGACGAGCATTAAGTACTCGGCAACCTCCTTTACACATGGATTTTGCTATCCCGCTTCGAGTAAGCACTTTGAAACCCTCAACCAAAGAACCGGCCTTCAGCCAGTAATGGTTAACGGTAGTCGTTGCCAAAACAAAAGGGAAAGACAAATCAAGCGTAATCGGGTGCGTTCCAACCGAACAAAACCCCCGTAGTGCGGCGCAGAGCCGGTCAAAGTCAAAACCCTCAACCGATATCTTTGCCTCAATTTCAGTATTTCCCAACTCCTTCTTTATGGAATGCGATCCGTGCCGTTTGTCATGCCACCATTTCACAAAATTCAACCCGTCACCTTTCTTGGAAATTAACGGCATGGCACCTTCCGCTTCAAGCGAGCGTAACAGGTTTTGAATCTCATCCGAAGCAACCAACACTGCGTCAAACTTAAGTTCTACCCGAAGAATCTCCGCTGCCGCTTTATCACCCACTTCTATCGCCAAAGTTTCTCCGAAAGGAAAAAACCAGAAACGAGTTCCAGTATCTACGGTAACGCGAAACCGTTCTTCAACTCCAATCCTTTCATAGTGTTCGCGTGTGTACTCTACGACTAAATAAGGTCGCATCGGACAATTAGCGTGGTATCCAACAAGAACGCCGATTTCCCGAAGTGTGAGCTCAACGCGCTTGCTTTTCTCTCGCAGCTCGTGTTGGTTCGTTTCCCACTTTATTTCCCACAACATTGTAGTTCCCCACAAATATCGCAGGTCAACCGATTCGGAGAAGTGAGACATATACCGCCGTGCCTTATAAGAAACCCCGCTTGATTTCGTAAGACAGTCGTCGAGAAAATATACTGTCTGCACGATTCCGTTGCCGGAGAATCGTCTTTGGCTGAAGTTTTGTTTCTCAAGCATGTCCATTAGCGTTCCAACGTTATATCCCGGCAGAAAGTAGCGTTTTTCCTGTCTAGAGAGGTCAATTTTTGTCATACAACAAACCCTTTCTTACTCGCGCTTGCTCTGTAAAGAACAAGTCATTTAACTTCTTTCACTTTACACTTCTTATGTGAATAGGCAAGTTTGGTTGATGTTTTGTGTTAGAATATAAATCATGGAACGAGGTAGCAGAATCCCGTAGCAAAGCAGGTTTGCTACGGGCAGCATCTCCTCCAAAGATTCGGTTCAGGTCAACCATTACTAACTTTTTAGAAACATGTCCAGTAGTGAACCGTTTCGCGTCTACCGCTGGATTTTACCACTTCATGGGAAACCAAGAGAAAATTACCGAATTTCTTGAACGCGGCGTTGAGCGTGTTTATCCGAGCAAGGAATTTCTCAAAGAAAGACTTGAGAGCGGTCAAAAATTGACCATGTATTTGGGCATTGACCCGACAGGGTCCTATCTGCATCTTGGCCACGCTATTCCATTGCTGAAACTCAAAATATTTCAAGAACTTGGCCACAGAGCGATTCTTCTCATTGGGGACTTTACCGGTATGATTGGCGACCCGACCGACAAAACGGCTACCCGAAAAAAGTTAACCCGAAAAGAAGTTTCGTACAATGCCAGACTCTATAAAAATCAGACCTCGCGATTTCTAAAATTTGGCGGCAAAAACCCTGCTCGAATTCTACACAATTCAAAATGGCTGTCTAAACTGTCGTTGGCGGATACGCTTGAGATTTCTTCAAACATCACTTACGCCCAGACGATCAAACGCGACATGTTCCAAAAAAGGATTGCCGAAGGAAGGGATTTGTATTTGCACGAACTTATGTACCCGATGATGCAAGGTTATGACTCCGTTGTTATGAATGTTGACGGTGAAATTGGAGGTAACGATCAAACCTTCAACATGCTTATGGGTCGCGATCTTTTAAAAAAACTCAAAGATAAGGAGAAATTCGTAATAACCATGAAGCTTCTCGCCGATACTGAAGGGAAAAAAATGGGTAAAACAGAGAATAATATGGTTTCCTTTAATGAAAAACCCGAAACAATGTTCGGTAAAATAATGAGTTGGTCCGACAACCTTATTGTTCCGGGTTTTGAGTTGTTGACAGAGGTGCCTATGGCGGAAATTATCCGTGTAAAGACTGATTTGATTTCTGGGACAAATCCGCGAGATTCCAAACTCAAGCTTGCTGAAGCGATTGTGGCGTTTTATCACGGCAACAACAAAGCGAAACTAGCTCAAAAAAGTTTTCTCGCCACATTCAGTCAAGGCAAAACGCCCAGCGATATTAAGGAGGTTAAAGTTGCCGTCGGTACCCTGCTTTCCGAATGCCTTATAGGCGCCGGAATTATTGCTTCAAAATCTGAATGGAGGCGTTTAGTGGGGGAGAACGCCGTCAGCGTAATCGTTTCTGACGGTAAGGCGACAAAGATTGTTGATTTTAACTTTAAAGTTGAAACTACGGCTGTTTTTAAAATCGGCAAGCACCGATTTCTGAAAATCGTTTTGTAGAAATTACAACCGCAAGTGCGGGGGGTCGTTACAGCAGATCAACCTCTTCACTGTCGCCTAAATCAGGCGACGCTTCTTCCATGAGGTTCGGATCTATTGTTTTGTCTTCGTCTTCAGTGTCCATAAGCAAAAAATTAATTGTAATGGATCATCCCCTTTTTCTACGTGTTGCAGAAACGGAAATGCTCGTTAGTGTCATATTTGTATCAAAAATAGTTTTTTTTGCAAATAAAGGTGACCTGTGGATAAAGGGGGGCCTATCCCCGATAAAGGGTCAACTACCTCACCGCATCAATCTGCCTCGGCTATACCTCGTCAGCTTGCCTGCCCGCGTGTACGCGCAGGCAGGCTGGAGGTAGTTGATGTTTTCCGGCACTCTTGCGATAACTATTCTTACTTGAAGAAAGATTTATTTTCTCGGGCGAAATAGGTAAGCCCGAGAGCGATGGCGTCATACTCATCGTCTTCTTTAATACTTTTTTTGATGTCCACCAGTTTTTCCGCCATGTACTTTATCTGCTCTTTAGTGCTTCGCCCGTATCCGGTTACAGCAACCTTAACTTCAAGCGGCGTGTACTCAGTCACAGAAAGTCCGGCTCTTGTAGCCTCATAAACGATAACGCCGCGAGCTTCCGATACCAGCATGGCGGTTTTTTGATTGCCGGCAAAAAAAAGTTTCTCAATAGCGAGACTTCTCGGCTTAAATTCATCAATAATTCGTCCGATTTCTTTTCCTAAAGCGCAAAGCCGTTTCTGGGCCGAATCTTTTCGTGAAGTTTTGAAACATTCCGAGAACAACAAAACTTCCTTGCCTAAATTTTTTTCCAGCACCGCCACACCCATTTTTTCGTAGCCTGGGTCAATCGCCATGATTCTCATGGCTCAAGTGTAAAGGGTAAATATTAAAATGTAAAATTTCAATTTGAAATTAAAAATTTTAAGATTTTGAACTGTCATTTTCCACTCTAATTTTTCAATTTTCCACCGTGTTCATTCCGCATTCGTAAAAACCTCCTGCACCTCATCATTTTCTTCAAGTTCCTCAACCAGTTTCCCCAAGAGTTCCAAATCGGCTTCTTCAAGTGGTATGGTCGTGGTCGGCTTCCATACCATGCCTTCTTTGACAAAAGCCCATGATGCCGCGCCTATGCCAGCGAGAGCGAATCCGTGTTTCCCCAGAATAAATTTAATTTCCTGCGCCGCTTTGTTTCGGTTGTCGGTCAGGGCCTCAATAATCATAGCGCACCCGCCGGGGCCGTACGCTTCATAAGTAATCGTTTCCATCACCGCCGAATTATCCGTGGCTTTTTTAATGGCCCGTTCCATGTTGTCGTTCGGCATATTTTCCGCCTTGGCGCGTTCAATTACTGCCCTGAGCTCTGGAGAATTACGGTCCCCGTTGGCTTTTCGCGCCTCAGCCGCAATCAGTTTCGCGAACTTGCCGAAAACTTTTGACTTTTGTCCGTCCGTTTTCTCCTTCTGTCTTCGGATTTGTGACCATTTATTATGCCCTGACATGGTTTATTTATAAAGTTTTTCTTGAGCCGATACCCCATTTTTTATTTTCAGGTGCTCGTATGCCTTCGTTGTGGCGGTGCGGCCGCGCGGAGTCCGTTCAATAAGGCCGAGCTGTAAAAGGTACGGCTCATGCACTTCTTCAATGGTTGACTGTTCTTCCGAGAGGGCGGCGGAAAGGGTGTTGAGTCCGACTGGACCGCCGCCGAATTTTTCGATAAGAGTCTTAAGAAGCGAGCGGTCCGAGTATCCCAAACCTAAATCATCAATACCTAAAAGAACCAAGGCTTTGTTCACAGTTTCCTTTGAGAGTTTTCCGCGATTAACTTGCGCGAAGTCGCGTGCGCGCTTTAAAAGATAATTAGCGGTGCGGGGTGTGAAGCGACTTCGCTTGGCAATTTCCTGCGAAGCGGTTTTTTCAATCTCAACGGCTAAAATTTTGGCCGAGCGTTTGATAATTTCCTCAATCTCATCGTTGCTGTAAAACTCCAGCCGGAAAACTCCGCCGCCGAAACGAGAACGAAGAGGGGAGGAGAGCAGGGCGATTCTCGTCGTAGCGGCGATGAGAGTGAACGGCGGCAGTTCAAGTTGGATGGTGCGCGCCGACGGTCCTTTGCCAAGGATAATATCCAATTGTCCCGATTCCATGGCGGGATAAAGAACTTCCTCAATCGCCTTGTTCAAGCGATGAACCTCGTCAATGAATAAAATGTCGCCCGGTGACAGATTGGTTAGAATTGACGCCAAGTCCCCGACTCTTTCAATAGCTGGTCCCGATGTTACTTTGATTTGAGCCCCGATTTCTTTGGCAATGAGATGGGCGAGAGTGGTTTTGCCCAAACCTGGCGGACCGTAAAAGAGAAGATGTTCCGGTGGGTGTTTGCGTTCACTCGCGGCGGTTAAAAGTATCCGTAAATTTTCCTTGATATTTTTTTGGCCGATATAGTCGTCCCAGCGCGACGGCCTTAAAGCCTGATCCAGAAACACTTCTTCTTCAAGAATAACTTTTTTTCCCAAGGGCTTTTTGTCAATCTCGGTCTTTTCACCCAGTTTTTTATCGGGAGCGGATTTAGCGTGTTTTCTTGACATAAAATCGTTTATGTGCTAGACTCCTGACAGTTTGAGATTGCGCGCCAAGTGTCGCATTTTTGGACAACCTTCATATTTTGCCAATCATTTTGTTATCAAATATGAATTTTCTTTCTAGTTCCTCCAATATATAAATCTCTAAGCAATTAGCCCCTCACTTTGTCCACCTTTTGGCATGAGTGTTTATCGGGCAATAGTCGGACTCTTACTTGGATTGCGCTTGCAGGCGAACAAAGTGAGGGGCTCCTAATATTTTTTTGAGGACATTCTGGTTTACTGCTTTGGTGGTATTGCTGGGGTTATCCTTGGGAATCTATTTAGCTTTTAGTACGCATATTAAAAGTATTGCTTAGAGATTTATGTTTTGGAAGAATCCTTCGTCGGCAACCTCATCGGGTTTTTCTCTAAAAACGCCTTCTTATTCCTCGTCGGCAAAACCTACTCGGTATCTTCGGCGAGTACGCCTTCGACCTATCTTTATAGTACCCCTGTCATATTCTAAAGGCAACGGGTAAAAGTTTTCCAACAGAAAAAATAGACGCTGTCACGCGGCGTGGTGTTTTTGTATTCTCACAGTTTTCTCCCAGTGATTCTTAATCAGTAGAACTCGTTTATCGGCTCACAGATTATTCTTGCTCCAAATCAACCACCCGAGATAATTCGGCGAGAGAGGTAATGCCCGCCAAAACTTTCATGATGCCGTCCTGCTTCATATCCGGTATGCCTTGCGGTAAAGCGGCCTTTTTGATTTCGCGCTCACTCGGATTTTCGCGGACAATCGCTTCAATCGTTTCATCCATTAAAATCGCTTCATAAACGCCAACACGGCCTTTGAAGCCAGTGTGATTGCACGCATCGCAACCGACCTCAACCCACATTTTTGTCCTATTTGTTATTGATGTTTTGTCTTTGATGGCAGCGACGACACTTTCAATGAGCGCTTTCTCTTTTTCCGGAATCAAAACTTCTTTTCGGCATGCCGTACAAAGTTTACGAACTAGACGTTGGGCTATTGAAACATTGATTGCCGACGGCATGGTTTTTGGATTGACGCCAAGGTCGATCAGACGAGGAAATGTGCCGGCGGCGGTATTGGTGTGGAGAGTGGAAAAGACGAGGTGGCCTGTCAAGGCGGCATTGACCGCGATCTCGGCGGTTTCGCTGTCGCGAATTTCACCGACCATTATTATATCCGGGTCTTGGCGGAGCGCACTGCGAAGCCCTTCAAGAAAAGTGTAACCTTTTTCGGAATTTGTTTGAGTTTGGACTATTCCAGGCAAGTGATATTCTATCGGGTCTTCTATGGTGATAATTTTAATATCCGTTGTGTGGACTTTTCTCATGAAGGCGTAAAGGGTGGTGGTTTTACCGCTTCCGGTTGGACCGGTAGTGAGAATCATGCCGTGCGGTTTGGCGATTTCGTGTTCCAAAATTTCCAGGAGTTTCGGTTGAATGCCTAGCTCCTCAATCGGCACGCTGATTGACTTTGGATTGAGGATTCTCATGACGATCGACTCGCTGTACGCGCCGGGTAAAAGCGATGTTCTGATTTCAATATCGTCGTTATTTATTTTAACGCTGAACCGTCCGTCCTGCGCCTCATTTTTGATGTTGAATTTTAATCCTGACAATAGCTTGATGCGTGAAAGCGCCAAAGCGAAGGTGTCTCTGTCAAATTTCAAAACATCGTTCAATACTCCATCAAGACGGTAACGGAGTCTGGCGTAACTTTCCTCCGGTTCTATGTGAACATCCGAAGCCTTGGTGGCGAGCGCCCCAGCGAGAAGAATTTCAATCAATCTGGAAATTCTGTAACTTTTTTTCTCCGCCAGAATCGTTTCAATTAACGCGCCGATGTCTTTTATTGAATGAACTTTGTTTAAAAATTCTCCAACCTCTTTGCTGGACACTTCAAGCGCGCCGGCGGTGGATTCGGTTGAATAAGAAAGATCTTTGTAGTGCCCCCAGGCTTTATCCAGACTTTCGGTTGTAGTGGTGAATACGGTAACGGAGAACCCGGCGTCAGCCAAAGCTTTAATCGCCGTTTCGGTTTCTTCTGTCTCGGGGGAGATGACGGCCACTTGGGCTTTTTTGCCGATAAGATTAAACGCCGCGACTTTGGCGGCTCGGGCGATTTCTTCCTTAATGAGACGGAGAGCGTCGGTATTGATTGGCACCAGCATCAGATTGATGTATTCAATGTCGTATTTCTCGGCAAGCGCTCTGGCAACATCCTCCTCTTCCTTTTTGCGCAATGTCGCCAATCTTTGTTTTTGCTTATCCTCGTCAAATTGAATTGTCATGATTACATTCTATCGTTTTTCACTTTCCCATACAATTTTTCTGCGACATCTCAAAATTTGACAGTACTATAAAATAATGATAAGATGTTTCTTGGTTAGTCTGGAAATTCAACGATATGAGCATCCAAAAAGTGGCGCTCATGTTCTGGAAAGAAAAAATGAAAACAATATTGTTCTTTCTCGCGGGGTTGGCGGTGTTGGTTTCAACAAGCGGGTGCGTGACTTGTTCGTATTACGAACCGGTTTATTTTTATCACGGGCCGGTGCACCGCTCGCATTGGGTACCCGTTCATCCTTGGCATCACGGCCATCACCGTGGCTGTCGTTAATCCGTTTACGACCACAGGCATCTTGATTTATCAGGACGCCTGTTTCTTTTTCCATCAAACTTTCAATGGAAAATCACCTTGTAAATTAAGGTTTTTTTGGCTGTGAAAATGTATTGACATGTGGACAGAAACATGCTAAGATTTCGACAGTAGTAAACGGCAGAAACTCAGTTAAACCAGGGCACTTAGTGCCCATGTCCCAAAACAGTTATGAATAGAAATCAGATCTTTGTATTAACGTTAGGCGTGGCAATCGCGCTGCTCGGGGTCGCAGCGGGCGTGAGCGGTTGCAGGGCAAAAAAAGAAAACAAAGCCCTGCGGGAGATCGTGGTCCTTGAGAAGGCCAACCGTACGAATGCAGTCGTAGTGTCTGACGTCCCGTATCCTCCTGTTGACGTTGAGAGCGAAACAAACCCGGTCCCAACCGTTTCGACCAACGCGCCTGCCACGACACACGCGCAGCCAGCGATGGTTGACACCAACATGATGTTGGCAATGATTCGGTCGCTCATGACCAATCAGCCGGCACCGGTGGTGACTAATACGGTGACAGTGACAGTTACCAACAAAGTTACCGAAGTGGCAACCAACCTGGTGACGGTAACAGTTACTAACAGGGTTACTGAGGTAGTGACCAACATTGTGACTATGACGGTTACTAACACAGTGGAAGCCCCACAGCCAGTAGCCACAGTGCCGAAAGGGCCACGGTCAGAAATCTATGACCGGTTGGGGATGAAAGAACCGAGCGCATCGGCTCCGGATCGTCAGACAAACCTGCAACCCCCATCATTGGTTGTTGTAAATCTGACCAATGTTAACATTAACAATAACGTCAACAGCAACAGTGTTAATGTTAATGTCTACAATACTCCCGGACGTCGTCAGCCGACGAGCCGACGGACGACCGCGGGGACGAATCAAACCACCCGGGTTGAAAGTAACCCACCTCCACCGGTTTCGTCGGCGCCTAAACCGATTGAAAACGCGCCCGGAGGCGTGACTGATCCTGGGTGGTACAAAGCCCCACCCCAAGACCCTCCGACGGTAGCGGGTGTTCAGTCACCACCATATCAACAGGTACAGGTGGTGTACGGTTACCCTCCGCCGGTTCGTTATCCAAGGGGGTTTGCGGTGAGTTACGGTTTTGGGTACGGAGGAGGTTACCGCTATCCATCGCACTATCGGCAGTCGCCAATGGTGTATCGGGCAGGGGGTTATTGTCGCTAACGCGCAAAACTCTCGCGGGCGTTCCGATTCGTTTCGGAACGCCCTTTCTTTTTATGCTACAATTCGCCCATGAAATTTTTGAGTAAAAGTTTGGAGGACACCAACCGTTTGGCGTCCGATTTTGTGTCGGAAATCGCGAAAATCAGGCGGAGCAAAGCAACCGTTGTCGGTCTTTACGGTGATTTGGGTTCAGGCAAAACCACCTTCACGCAAGCAGTTGGCCACGCGCTCGGTATCACCGATTCCATGCAAAGCCCCACATTCGTGATCATAAAGAAATTTTCAATTTTTAATTTTCCATTTTTAAATTTATACCACATTGACACTTACAGATTAAAGAACGGCGAAGAGCTTGGAAGACTCGGTTTTGACAAACTGCTTGCCGATCCAAAAAATTTAATTTTTATAGAATGGGCTGATCAAGTTGCCGGTATTTTGCCTTTTGATCACCTCAAGCTTTTTTGCCGGTTCGTTGATGAAAATACCCGTGAATATATTCTTGAAATGTAAAGCTAATCTTCCAAACTCGTTAACGTAAGGTGTACCCTTTTCTTAGAGATGGTGACGCAGAGCGCTTTCAAGTTTTTCAATATGGTCGGTTGACAGGTGGTGTTGGCCCGGATGTTCCTTAAGCCAGTGGATGCCTTTTTTTAATTCTTCTTTGCTAATGCCGGACCCGGAGCCATCCTCATCAATATCCCCTCGAAAAGTTTCTTTTATCTGCCTAAGATGGTGGTCCGAAAAACCCTCTTTTCCTTTCAGATGATAAAGAGCTTTTTTAAGTTCATGATGCGAAATACGGTCATTGTTGCCAAAAAACCCCATAAAATTTTAATTATATTGTTAATAAATACTACAACTTAACTCAAGTTAATTATATACCCCCTTTGAGTTTTTTGACATAATCCATGAAATTTTATTATCCGTCCGCCGAATACCTTGTCAGCTTGCTGCGAGGTAGTTGATCGGTAAAAATGTTAGAATTGTCTTATGGTTGTATTCATAATTTTTAATTCATGATTCATGATTCTAAAACTAAATTTCGTTTAGTTTTGCTTGATGCTCATGCCATTTTGCATCGCGCGTATCACGCTTTGCCGGACTTTTCGTCTAAAGGGGAACCGACTGGCGCCCTGTACGGTTTGGCGAGCATGCTCATCAAAATTATTGCGGATTTGAAGCCTGATTATGTCGCGGCGGCTTATGATTTACCAAAACCGACTTATCGCCACGAAGCTTATAAAGATTACAAAGCCGGACGCGCCAAAGCCGAACCGGAACTTATATCTCAAATCAAACGTTCACGCGATGTTTTTGAGACGTTCTCCATTCCAATGTATGACAAGGAGGGTTTTGAGGCGGACGATATTCTCGGCACAATAGTTGAGCAAGTCAAAAGTCAAAAGTCAAAAGTCAAAAGTGATGAAGTTGAAATTATCATCGCATCGGGGGACATGGACACGCTTCAGCTTGTGGATGGCGAAAAAGTGCGAGTGTACACTTTGAAAAAAGGTATTACCGACACCATTCTTTATGATGAAGAAGCGGTTATAAAAAGGTTTGGCTTTCCGCCAAAACTTCTGCCAGATTACAAAGGTTTGCGCGGCGACCCGTCGGATAACATTATTGGCGTCAAAGGTATCGGAGAAAAGACCGGTTCTATTTTGGTGAGTAAATTCGGTACGATTGAAGAAATGTACGCTAGGCTTAAAAAAAGCGACAAGAGTTTCAAAGAGGCGGGACTGACTGACCGAATTATTTTGTTGCTTAAAGAAAATCAAGAAGAAGCGGAATTTAGCAAAATGCTCGCTCTAATTCGCCGCGACGCGCCGATGGAGTTTATTTTACCGGAAAAACCATGGCGTGAATCGCTTGATATGGCGAAAATTTCAAAGCTTTTCGCGGAGCTTGAATTTCGGACTCTTGGGGCGAGGTTGGCGCAAGTTTTGCTTGGCAAGACCCCCCCGCCCCAGCGAAGCGGGGGCGGGGGGGCAGAAGAAAAGCCTGTTTCTGGCGTCATAAGCCAAAACCTTTTTTCCAGTCAGTCTGGCGCCTCGGTGCCCGATCCGGATTCCCTTGCCGAAACCGCTCTGGCTTTATGGTTGGTTAATTCCAACATTACTAATCCGAAACCGGACGACATTTATAATTTTAGCGGAGCAAAAAATTTTCCCGACGCCCGGCAGGCAATTTTCAACCGTCTAGCCGAACTGAAACTTACTTCTGTGTTTGAAACCATTGAAAAACCGCTTATTCCGATTGTCCGTGCCATGAAAGAGCGGGGTATCGGTATTGATTCGGCTTGTCTCAAAAAACTTTCCAAGGAATATCACCACACACTTAACGGACTTGAGAAAAAAATCTGGGAGCTAGCCGGCGAGGAATTTAACGTCAGCTCGCCAAAACAGCTCGGCGTCATAATTTTTGGGAAACTTGGTCTCAAAGCTAAAAATCAAAAGAAAACCGGCACCGGCGCTCTATCAACAAAAGAATCTGAGCTTGAAAAGCTCCGCGAAGCGCATCCCATCATCGGTCTCATTTTGGAGTATCGCGAACTCTCAAAGTTGCTTGGTACTTACATAGACACCATTCCCGAGATGGTGGGAAAAGATGGACGGCTTGGCGCGGACTTTCTTCAGGCGGGTACGACGACCGGCCGTATGGGTTGCGAAAATCCCAACTTGCAGAACATTCCCAACAAAACCGAACTGGGGCGGGCTGTCAGAAACGCTTTTGTCTCCGCTTCCGGTTTTCGTTTGGTGGCATTTGACTACTCGCAAATAGAGCTTCGCATCGCCGCCTTTCTTTCGGGCGACAAGAAGCTCATTGAAATTTTCAAAAATGGCGAGGACGTGCACGCGGCAGTGGCGGCGGAAGTTTTTGGAGTTTCTTTGGTGCAAGTAACTCCCGACATGCGCCGGAAAGCTAAAGTTATAAATTTCGGAGTGATGTATGGAATGGGCGTCAACGCTTTACGCGCTAACTTGGGTTCCGGCACAACCCGCGAAGAAGCCCAAAAGTTTTATAACGAATACTTTGAGAGGTTTTCCGGATTGGCACGTTATCTTGATTCTGTAAAAACCGATACCAGGCGCGCCGGCTACACTGAAACTTTTTTCGGTCGCCGGCGCTATTTCCCCGGCATTACCTCAAAACTTCCGTTCATCCGCGCTTCCGCCGAGCGGATGGCCATTAACGCGCCGATTCAGGGTACCGAGGCGGATATTATAAAGCTCGCCATGGTTAAAATTAATTCTTTTATTAAGGAAACCGGACTTCGCGGCAAGGCGCATCTTTTGCTTCAAGTGCATGATGAATTAGTGTATGAGGTTGAAGTTTCGAGCGTTTCCAAATTTGTTTCTGACGTCAAACCTATTATGGAATCGGTTGTTGCGCCAGAAAAAATAAAAGGTATTGTTTGCAAGGTGGAGGCAAAAGTGGGGGATAATTGGGGCGACATGACAGAGGTCGCGGATGAACGCTGATTGAAACGGAGATTCACGCGGATGAGAAACCGCGGACTTAATACAGACAGACGCAGACTCCACTCCGCTTTTTCTTGTTTTGCATTGTGCCCTCGGGGTGAATCTCTCCTTACAGGAGCAGTACCCTGTTTGGATTTTCTTTTCGCTCCTTTCCACTCCACATGTGCAGTATTCTTGAATTAGTCCGAACGCACTTTTCCGAAAAAATCCCCCCGCGAAAATTCGGAAAGGTGGCGGAGCCGCACCGCTGACAATTTCAAGTTTTTCTTTGGCGGCAAACTCTTTAATAGAATTCAGATTGTTGGATTTGTTTCGATTTTTTTAGCAGCTCGAAACAAAATCATTGACGTTAAAATATAAAAAGGTATGAGTAGTAAAATTCCAACTATTGACAATATGACTGATAAAAGACTTGCGCCCATAATTATTTCTACAACGCCCGCACCAGTGGCGAGAGAACCAAATTGTGGCTTTAGTTTTAATAAAGCAATCCCGAACGGGATACTTGCTGCCCCAGAAATTACTATGGCCAAAATTTGGATAACAATATTGTCTAGGTTTGGAGAAATTAAAGTGAGCACTAAATAGCCGTAATATACTATGGCAGAAATTATCAAAATATAAGATGACACTTTCAATAGATTATTTTGATATTTTTCCGCAACGAGTTTAAAGCCATGTATAAAAACAATGTACAAAATCAATGATATGAGGAGAACAAAAATGTATACCGACACCAAACCACCATCAAGCTTGTTTAAGCTCTTAAGAATTTCAAAAAATATTACAGGAACTGCAAATATTAGAGAAAATATTCCGGCGACACCTGCATATTTAATAGTTTTATTCATACTCATGTATTATAGCAAAATTAATTTCGACTTTATGATTAAAAAATTTTCTTCCCCCAAAATTGAATACAAATTAGTCGCCGAGCGAAGCGAGGCGAACCAAAACTCTTTGACTTTTCCTTTCTGGTGCCCTCGGGGTGAATCGAACACCCATTAGCGGCTTAGAAGTCCGCAGTTCTATCCATTAAACTACGAGGGCAACTAGACCAATAGCCATAACCTACAACAAAAATGGCAAAAATAAAAGCGCGTTTGGATGTTTCGTTACAAAGTTAACATTACGATTTTTTATAATGAAGGGTCAACTGAAAATGTCCGGTTTTTCTTAAGCTTGTCAAACATGGCGCTTTTGGTTTCAAATTGACTCACCGCGGTGTTTAGAAACTCTGTTACCACAGGAACCAAATCGCCCCCATCCTTCACCTCGGGAAGAAATTTTTCTTTGCTGATATCGCCGTAGATTAGAAAACTGGTGATAAATATCACGATAACAGCCGACAAAAAAGAGATCACAATAATTTTCCAATGAAAGAGGGCTCTGGCTTCGTGAGATGCCGATATTACTGTCACTTTCTCGCGATGGATTTTCCCAATGATTGTATGAAGAAAATTTTTGAGCGTCATAACTTATTTAAGTTTAAAAACCCTAAGATCAAGAACACCCCTCCATTGATAAAACGGCGCGCTATCGTTTTTTGAACCGCTGGACGATGTTTCGTCGGTAACCTTTTCTAAATCAATTCTATTGAGATATATCTTGAGCGGCATCAGTTCAATAAGCGCGGTAAAACGGCGCACATTGGACCATGTGCCGAAAATTTCAACATTCACATTCACCGACTCAAAAATGTCGGGCGATAAAGTCGCTTGGTCAATCGCAACAGAAATAATTTTGAGCTCAAGATTGTTATCGGCCCCTAAAGATTGGAGTGAATTCAAAAATTGAACTACGCCATCTTCGGGAATAAAGTATCTGTCAATCTGTTCGCGCAAAAGGGCGGTTTCCGAAACAGTCTCCTCGGCTAATTTTAAGTTGGTTTTTTGGTTGACCAGAGTTTCTACAGTTCTTGAGAGTTCAGCGATATGCCGGTTTTTTTGCCCTATTTTTATGAGTATGTATGAATAAGCGCTTACAACAATAAGATTCACGCAAAGAGCGATGAATAAAATTTTTCTGGCGTTTTTTATTCTCGGCGAATTTAAGATTTGCATGCTACTTTGTTTTAGCGAGAGTTTTAGCAAGAATTGAAAAATCAATATCGTATGCCGGAGCGAAATTAGACACTGGCACCGTCACATTGGCAAAAACCTTATCACGTTCTAGAACTCTGGCAAAAGAAAGAAGCGCCTCTCGATTTTTTGCCTTTCCCGTGATAACAATATCACGGCTCTCGCCATCCGCGCGCTTGATGCTCACGCCGGTAATCTTTATGTCCGAGGTTTTGTTAACGGTTATATTTTCTATAAGTTCATAGAAATATGAGGTTTGAATATCAGTCGCAAGCGCTACGGTTTTTTTACCAGCCAGTTTTAGAATATCAGAGAAATCATTCTTATTCCCCAAAGCAATTTCTTTTTTGAGAGCTGTGTCACTATTGATAGCGATCTTCTCTTTTTGATATAAAAGAAAAAGGGACGGTGTAAGGGCGATAATCGCGATAACGCCAAGCAATGCCAGAAAAAGCAAGGCGACGGCAGAAAGTCTAAGCCTATACTCTTTAGTTATCTCTAGCTGTTCTTCTTGTGGTAAAAGGTTAAACATGTGAGATTGACATACGAAAATACGAATTTTACGAAACTACGAAATGATACGAACACCGTAGTGGTACTGGCAGAGCTTTAGTAGTATGTGTTCGTATATTCGTATCCATTTTCGTATGTTCGTATATTTTATTTAATTTTCCTGCGGTAATGCCAACCCGATAGCGCTTGCGTAATCGAGAGAGTCAAGAAAAGAGATGGCTGGAGTATAATCGTCGCGGGAGAAGACGTTTTGCCAGACATTGGCAACTTCAACCGGAACCTTCATGGTCATTGAAAGATACTCATCGAAACCGGCCAAACAGGCGTCTCGGCCACAGAGAATTATTTTGTCAATTTTTTTACCGTTAGCGCCGGCAAGATTCAAATGCGTTTGCCAATAGGTAAACAGTTTACCGATTTCATCTTTGATCGACGAAACCGTGTTCATCAAAGAGAAAAACAGTTGCATATTTTCACGGTTTTTTACGAAACCTTTTTCCTCCTTAATCTTTAAAGCCGTTTTGGTATCTACGGAAAAGTGTTTCTCAATAGCGACGGTCAGAGCGTCTCCGCCAACCGGGATTGTGAGATTAAACTGCACCACTCCGCGGCTGATAATTGAAAGACCGGTGCTGATTTTTCCTACGTTAACCACCAGAAACGTGCCAAGATCTCCTCGCGGAATAATCGCTCGACTGACTGCTGCCGCTCCGATATTGAGCGAGGCAGGTTTTAAGCCAGCTGATTTAATTATTTCAAGATAAACACTCACCACTTTCTTAGGTAAAACCGAAACATTTATGTCGAAATGATCAATATTTGGAAGGTCTGGCATTACGGCGTAATCAAAAATCGCGTCAGTAGCCGAGATAGGAGCGTTTTCCTCAAGTCTAAGTTCTATTGCTTGTCGAATATCGGTAATGCCGGCTTTTGGCAATTCGGTTTTAAACAGATAAGCTTTTTCTTCCGGAAGCGAGGCGTTGACAAATTCCATCGAGAGTTCTTTTTGAAGCGAGCGAAGGGTGTCCGTTACGGCGGATTTGTCATGAACATAACCTTCCTCGATGACGCCAAGAGGTATTTCCCGCGTGCCAAATTGACCCAACTCTAAACCCCCCTTTCCTTTAACAAACTCAATAACATGAATTGCTCGCTCAGAGATGGCGAGACCCATTGGTCGCATTGCCAAAAATTCCGGGATCGGAAAAAAGTTTGAAAAACTGCTTTTCATGTGGGAAGCCCGATAGATTAAAAATGTTTCGGACTTTATTATATTATACTACGGTTGGGCACACCGTGAAATGGCAGTTATGCTTTTCTAGCTCGATTTTTTATCAATTCCAACACGTTCGGAATCATGGAGATAAAAACAATCAGGAAGATTATCGGTAAAATATAGCGGTCAATATCTGGTACAAATTTTCCTAGGCTGAAACCGAGGGTAAGAAGGCCGACGCTCCAAACTACGCCGCCGATTATGTTGTACATAAGAAATGTTCCATAGCGCATTTCTCCTACGCCGGCAAGAATTGGGGCAAATGTCCGGACTATCGGCACAAAACGCGCCAGAATAATCGTTTTTTTGCCGTGCCGTTCGTAGAAAGTTTTGGTGCGCTCAAGGTAAGCTTTTTTAAAAAACCGAGAATCTTCCTTATTAAAAAGTTTTGGACCGACTTTTCGTCCGAAGGCATAACCGACGGAATCTCCCAATACCGCCGCGATCGAGGTGCCAATGAGCAGAACCCAAATGTTGATATACCCCTGCGACGCGACAAGCCCGGCTGTAAAAAGGAGCGAATCACCCGGAAGAAAGAAACCAAAAAAAAGGCCGGATTCGGCAAAGATAATGGCAATAATCCCAAGCGTGCCAAGTGTTGAGACAAGGAATAGAGGATCTAAAAATTTGAAAAGGTTAGACATAATATGGGATTCTGAAAGAGGCTCGGGCCTATTTCGCTTTTGTTCCCGGTGGAACATCACCCGATGGCTCAAGGAGAGAAAATTGTCCATCGTCTGTTGAAACTGCTAAAATCATTCCCTGGCTTTCAAAACCGCGAATAGCGCGGGGTTCAAGATTGGTGACAAACACATATCGCTTGCCTATTAAAACTGTCGGATCAGGGAAATGTAGCGAGATGCCGGAGATAATTTGACGCAATTTTTCATCGCCGATGTTAACCATAAGGCGTAAAAGCTTATCGGTTTCTGGCACTTTTTCGACTGACAGAACCTCGCCTACTCGAAGTTCAACTTTTTGGAATTCATCCAGATTGATTTGTGATTTCATATCCATAATTTAAGATTTACGATCTAAATAAGATTGAAGAATAATCGCGGCGGCGGATGCGTCAAGTTTGTCCGTTTTTCCCTGCCAACGTTTTGCTTGAACGGATGTCCAAAATTCAGGTTCATAATGTACGGGCAATCGGACTCTCGCCGAAAGTTCGTTTTTAAAGGTTTCAATATCCTTGGCGATAAGATTAAATTTTCCCGCGAAGTCGCGGGATTCGCCTATTACAATTTTGCTCACAGCCCTTTCCTTACAAAGCCGTTCAACTGTTTCCATAAGACCATTGTTATTTAAAAGTGTGGCATGCGGAAATGCCACTTTGCCTGTTTCATCCGAAATGGCCACTCCGACGCGCTTTTTTCCGTAATCTATTCCCAAACACCTCATTGTCTAAGTGTAAAGCTAAAACCATAAAACTCAAAACTCGGTCCGAGTTTTGTTTTTCAGCAGATAAAGGCCGACATAAGACAGCGGCGTGTAAAGCAACCCCATCGCCACCTTATAGAGCCACCAAGTAATAATTATGCTTATAAGCGTCGGTGTCGGATATATTCCCGCGAAGGCGATAACCATAAATATCGCGCTATCCAAAAGTTGCGACCAAAGATTAGACAAAAAGGAACGAAGCCAAAATAGTTTTTCGCCCCAGCGGTTTCGGAAAAAAAAGAATGCCAAAACATCCTGGTATTCGGCAATCAAAAATGCCGTGAGAGAGGCGATGGCAATACGGACGGAAACGCCGAAAATTTGGTTGTATCCCGCCTTAGCCCATTCCCCCGATTCCGCCCATGGTGCGGCGAGGGAAATTAGTGAGTAAAGAATAAAGAGCGCGGTACTGATAAAACCGGTGAGAACGAAAAACTTGGCGATTTTTTTGCCATATATTTCCCCAATTACATCAGTCATCAAAAACACAACAGGAAAAGAGAACACTGCTACTGAAAGATGAGAACCGAAAAGAAACGGCATAATTTTTAGTCCAAGCGTATTGGCGGCAAAGAGCGAGGTTAAATAGAGCGTGAGAGCGACGATAAGTTTTTTGAACGATGGTTCAGTTAGTTGAATCATGCGATTGATTTTGTTAACGACGACTTTGGGTTTTACAAAATTGTCGTCCAGTATCTATTTTGGAATTTTGAATTTTCCAAAATGGGTGCTGGGGCAAGTAAACTATAAAATGATTATACTTTAGATAACAGAAAAACCCGCCGAGAAAACGGCGTAGAAACAAAAACAGAAAGCTACTCTTAGAAAAAGCTAGACCAAGTTTTTGTTGTATGATTGTGAAGCATGACAATGGGGCAATGATAACACCTAACATTTGATCTGCAACCCGAAGATTGCGAAAGAGCCATTTTTTGCTACTATCATCTTCGGAGGGGTCGCATAGAGGTTTAGTGCGGAAGTCTTGAAAACTTCTAACGGTTTACACCGTTCGCGAGTTCGAATCTCGCCCCCTCCGCCAAGTTTCACATTCAGCGAAATTGAAAGATGTTGCCTCGGCGCAACGCGCCGAGGCAACCAACCTTGATTTTTCGAAATGTGTTTCTTGGCGGTGTTTTTTGGACGAAGTTCGAACATTCTTTGAGCAAACCCCCCACTAAGGAAGCCAGCCCCGCCGTTGCTCGCTCCGCTCGCACCACCACAGAAAAATACTCTTTGCTCTTTTCATTTTGCGCGCGCCGGATTTCTTTTTCTCCTAATGAAAAGAGTATTTTTCT